>Ga0210006_1003190_pt1 | contig 10365 bp, 12 predicted proteins | sample CryGey02umfilter_2_FD_185452 | JGI IMG/M metagenome (GOLD analysis project Ga0210006, IMG submission 185452) | Groundwater microbial communities from aquifer in Utah, USA - Crystal Geyser 4/10/14 0.2 um filter (SPAdes) (version 3) | ecosystem: Environmental > Aquatic > Deep subsurface >... | reverse complement strand
GCTCGGCGTCATAATGACTATAAGCAAGAACAAAAGAAGGCTAGTAATTATGACGCCGAGCAACATGAAAAAGAGAAAGCTAAATATTATGATAAGGTTGAGCAAATAAATAAAGTACGGTCGGAACAACAGCAAACCAATGTGACAAGTGCTAAGAAAGTGACTGATTATAATGACAATAGTCGTGGTGCCTCGGCCATTGCCTCGGCCCTGCGAACTGACAAGAGTATCAATCCTAACGATTTGCTGGGCATTCAAGGATTAGAAAAGATTAAAGGAATATTGAAAAATAGCGGTGCTGTTAGTAATGATTTGAATTTAGAATCTGTCGCTCAAGAGTTACAAGAAAGCATTAAAGCCAAATCCGAGAGTGCCGGCGGTCAGCTGACTGGGCAAGATGCTTTTAAAGATCTGTTAAAGCAAAGTAGTGATTATGCAAAATTTGCCGCAGATGAGGTTAAAGTTAATCAACTGTCAAACCAGGATTATGATAAAGAGATTAGTAGTCTTTCAGCTAAGGCAGCTAAGGATAAAACAAAATTGGATAGTCAGGCGCAAATGAACAAAACTTTTCAGTCTCAACAGCAAACCGAATCGACAGCTGCCGAAGAAAAGAAAGAAACTAGGGCCAGCACCAAATCCGACACTAAGGGTAGTACCCCAGAGATTAATATTGATTTGAGTGGCACGGAAAAAGGACTTGAGGATATTAAAAATGCCACTAAGGATTTAGGTAAAGACACTACGGGCATGGGCAAGGACATAGCTGACAGTATTAGACGTGGCAGTGAGACAACGGCTAGAAGTCAGAATACGAGAAACTTTGTGGATTTTATGCGCGATAAGAAATTAAATAAGAAGATGGATCAAATCAATAAGAATAGTCAGACTGATAAAACGAAAGATAAAAAGTAATTCAGAGAACTAAGTTTATGCAAGACCAAGAAGCAATTAAAAATTTTTTTAAGCAGCCAACGGTTAAATCAGCGCTGGTGCTTTTAACATTACGCTATCATTTGTCCGTAACTGAATTGTTGCAGTTAATCCTCAGTGACACATTGGATTGGATGGAAGTTGCTGACTTTTTGCAAACAGAATATGGCGTTGCGCCAGTTGAAGCGCAAGAATTGCAAGAAAAGATGAGAGAAAATTTCCAAGCTAACTTCTTATTGTTTCTTGAAGATCAGGACGAATTTTTAAATAATTATACTAATGAAGCAGTGGCGTCTGATGAACAGATAGAAAAAATGATTGTCGCTGAGGAACGAAAATTGAACAAAGAAAAATGGTTGAATTTTATCCAGAGTAGTGAATTCTCTAAAAACATAGCTGATTTAGAACGAGCAGCTGGTCAAAATTGGCCGGCCATTTATGATTATTTATGGAGCAATTTGGGACTAAATAAAACGCCGGAAGTTATTATTATTTTGTACTACTTAGCAAGTAAGGATAAATTATCTGCACTTTGGCAGGACGATCATCGTTTTCATGGTATTTTGCAAAAACAGCTTTCCTTTTCTTATAGTGCTGGTGTGGTCAGAAAGCTGATGCAGGAAAAAATTAACTGTCCAATTTTAGCGCAAGCACTCAGAATGGTTTTGGTAGATAAGTTAGAACTTAATAAGCACGAAGGGGCAATGTTGGCGCTGTCGATTACTAATAGTTTGCCAATTAGTATTAAGAGACAATATGTACCAATGGTTTATTGGGATGAAACTGCTGGAGAGTGGCAATGGACTCAGTTTATTATTAATCAAGATGGTGGTGTAACTATCCAAACTTAGATAAGCCAAGTTATTTATTTGTCATATTTAACAAGTTTAGTAGACTCGTTTTTTTTATATAATTCAGCAGTGTTAGTTAGGTAATGACAGACGTTTGTTGGGCTTAGCGCTCGGGCTCTGGCTACACAAAGCCTTTGTCACTTCGACGATCCAAGCCCCCCGTCCAGCCTTTCGCGAAAAGCTGGACAAGCGAAGGGCTGGAGAGGAGAAGTCTCTCGCGCATGCGAGAAAATGTTGTGTGCTTTCCCCGCCCCGTTTTACGGAGCGAGGTAGGTCACCAGCGATTGTTTGTAGTTGTCTGCATTGTACTGAATAACTAACGCTCACCACTCGCATCCTGCCTAGTGGCAGTCGCGAGAGATTTCTCCCCAGCCTTTCGCGAAAGGCTGGATCGAAATGATTAGACGGAACAGGCAAAAGGAAAAGGAGAAAAATATTATTAAATAACAATTGACACTGAATCGTCGAAGTGACAAATGGGACGTGGTTCATCCGCTTTGTCAAACGGGGCGGATTATCGTCTCTCGGTATATAGTTTTATATTGTTCGACGATAAAAAAACAGAGTTAGTATAAATAACCCTGCTTTTTTTGAATAATAATTTAGACTCTTTCGCCGTATTCGCCAGTTTCGGTATTTACTCGGATGACATCGCCCTCGTTAATAAATAGCGGCGCTTTGATCTGGGCGCCAGATTCTAGGGTAATCATTTTAGATGCTGAGCCAGCCGTATCACCACGAATGCCTGGTGGTGCTTCAGTAACTCTGAGCTCCACTTTGTTTGGTAGTTTGATTGATACCGGTCGATTATTAAAAATCATAGTATCAACAGTCAAACCGTCTTTTAAGAAGTTGGCCGCAAAACCGATTTCCTCGCTGGTCAATTCAAACTGTTCAAAACTTTCATTGTTCATAAAAAAATAAGTATCTTGATCGCGATAGAGAAAGTTAGCTTTTTGTCTTTGCAAGTCAGCTTCGTTGACGCGATCGCTACCACTGAAAGTTTTTTCTAGTACCTGACCGGTCATTAGATTTTTTAGTTTGGTGCGTAAGTTAGCTCCACCGCGTCCCACTTTGATGTGTTGCGTTAGGACCACTTGGTATGGCTGATTATTAATATCAACCATCACGCCCAGTTTTATTTCGCTCATTGACAACATAATAGTATTTTATCAGGAGTTAATAAAATTAGTAACTAACTAATAAGTAGTAAGTTGCTATTTTGAGGTATAGGGGAGTAAAGACAGATAGCGAGCTCTTTTCACGGCTTGCGCTAATTGTCTTTGATGAGGAGAGCAGACGCCACTACGTTGACGTGGGGCGATTTTGCCATAGGAAGATAAAAATTTTTGAATGATTTGAATATTTTTATAGTCAACCTCTTTGATAGCATTAGTACAAAAATAGCAGTATTTTTTAATTGGTTTAGCATTGTTGGCTTTGTTCATTGTTTTCATGATGGTGATGATAGTTTAAAAAGGTATGTCCTCAACATTGATTTCTTCGTCAAGGTTGTTATCGGCGGGCGCTGCTGGTTCTTCCTCAGTAGTAGCGCTACCAGCGCCACTGCCTTTGGAGTCGAGCATGATTAAATTTTCTAAGACAACTTCTGTGCGGTATTTTTTAACACCACTTTGATCTTCCCAACTTCTTGTTTGTAAGCGTCCTTCCACATAAAGACGACTGCCTTTATGTAAATACTTTTGACAAATTTCCGCTAATTTACGCCAGGCAATAACATTGTGAAATTCACTGCGCTCTTGGCGTTGGCCACTTTTGTCACTCCAAGAAAAATTGGTAGCAATAGAAAGATTGGCATTTTGTTCACCACTCGTTGTTGTTCTAATTTCTGGATCCCGAGTGAGACGGCCGATAATCATTACTTTGTTGAGGTCCATAAGGATGAAATTAATTTGTTAGATGAAGTTTATTAGTTATTTGATAAGATCATCAGATTCCAAAATGCGATCTAATTTCTCATCGAGGTCTTCTAAACTTACTTTTTGTGTTACCTTCTCCGGTTTGCTCTCTTCCTCAATTTCTTTATCAATGGAAGCTCGGGCTCGGTCTTGGTGTTCTTTTTCCTCGTTGGTTAACTCTTTTTTAATCGTTAACAAAAAGCGCAACACATTATTGTTGAGTTTTAATTGTTCATCGATTTTACTAACGAAGGAAGGCTCGACATTAAATTCCACCACTTCATAATAGCCGTGGCGAACTTTATTAATTAAGTAAGCTAACTTTTTTTTGCCTAACGATTGGCGGTCAGTGATCAGAGCGGAGTTTTTTTCCAAGAGATCAATAATCTCTTTTTTTGTTTGCTCATGCTCATTTTCTGGTACTGCCGTAGAAATAATATAGGTTAGTTCGTAATGTTTTTTGTCCATTTGATTTAATCTCACCTTGCAGCGACCAATTTTCCCACAAGGGCTATTGTGCCAAAGATTGCCCGTAGGCAAGCCAGATGGTTCAATAGCATGGATAAGATTATTTAATAAGTAGGCTGAGTTTAGCACGATAATTATCTTTTGGCAATGACTCAACTCCCGGTGTTGGCAACTCCCGGTGTTGAAAGTCCCATATTATTGCGAGAAACTCCATTAAATTGTATAATAAAGCAGTCCTAAGAACAAGAAAGACTATTTTCTGACATTATAATATTATGGGTTTATTTAGTAATTTGTTTAACAAAAAGATATCTTATTTGGGTATTGATATTGGACCAGCGCGGATTAAATTAATTCAGTTGGGCTTTACCGGCAAGAGTGTTAACCTGGAATCTTTTGGTTATATTGATTTAGTTAATGATTTTATTCACGATGAAAGTGCGGAACAGCAACAAAAAGTTGTGCAAGCATTAAAGAGTTTAGTAACCCAAAGCCGAGCTAATTGTTCCACGGTCATCGCTTCCTTACCAACTTATGCTGCTTTTATTTCTGTGATCAATATTCCCAAAGTCGCAGCAGAGGATATTCCCGCCGCTGTTGGTCGGGAGGTACAAAAATATATTCCCTGGCAGCTTGATCAAGTCGCCCTGAGTTGGCAAATAGCGCAGGAGCATTCGGTAGGGGTCAGCAAAATTAAAGATGTGAATATTGATAGTCGGGGTAAGTATAGTAAAATCGAAAGTAAACAAACGGATTTTTATCGCATACTAGCAACGGCGATACCAAAGAATTTGATTAATCGTTATGCCGCAACTTTTCAAGCAGCTGGTTTGAAATTGGTAGAGATTGAAACTGAGGCTTTTGCTTTGTCTCGTAGCTTGACGTTAGCAGCTAACAAATTGACTATGGTTATTGACCTTGGCGCTTTAAGCTCGGATCTATATTTATTAGATGGTAATTTACCCGTTCTTAGTCGTAGTATTAATGTTGGTGGCACCACTATTACCAAATCCATCGCTGATAACCTGGGAGTTAGTTGGGATCAGGCAGAGCAATTTAAAATTGATTTTGGTTTAAACAGTACCAATCAACAATCCTTACCACCAGCAGTAATGGAGACATTAAATCCTTTGATTACTGAGATAAAATACGTTTTAGATCTTTATCAAGGTCAGTCAGATAAAAAAATTGAACATATTTTATTAACCGGTGGCTCCGCTTATTTAGCCAATCTCACTGCCTATTTAATGGAGATAGTTCCCTTGCCGGTATATGTAGCCAATCCCTGGGAAAAGATGATTTACCGGTCAGATCTGAAGGCGATACTGGAAAAAATGGGTCCGACGATGGCGGTAGCTGTCGGCTTAGCATTGAAAGACGGTCATTAAGATGGTAAAAAATGCTAAGAAAAAAATTCTTTTGATTGAAGATGACGCTTTTTTGGCGAAGATGTATCAAACCAAATTAACCAAGAGCGGCTATCAGGTTATAGTAGCTTTAGATGGTAAGAGTGGCTATCAAAAGATTGTCCGCCAGCGACCAGATTTAATACTGTTGGATTTAGTCTTGCCGGTTATGTCTGGTCAAGAGATTCTGATGAAAATTTGTCAGCAACCCGAGCTGCAAAAAATTCCGGTTTTGGTTTTAACCAATGTCAGTCAGCCAGAAGCAATTCGGGATGTCTGGCGGTATCAGGTAAAAGAGTATATGATTAAATCACAGCTTAATCCCAGTGATATTATCAAAATTATCAATAATTATTTATAAAAAAATATGGAAGAAAAAAGATATTTTACTCTGCTGCAACTACTAATATTTATTACCTTGATTCTTGGTGTGGCTGTTATTTTTACTCTAACTCTTTTCTCGGCTTACAGTAAGAGTCGTGACGTTAAACGCGTTTCCGATATTCGCCAGATGCAAGCAGCTTTAAATATGTATTTCCTTGATGTCGGGCAATATCCTTTACAGTTGGCGGACAATTTTAATCTAAGTAGTGTTAAATTTTTGTCCACGGGCAACGAAGCAGGATTTGGCAACGAAGCAGTTGGTATGACACTGATGTCACCACTACCATCTGATCCGAAAAATACCCGTTCCTATATTTATCGTTCCAGTGGTGATGGTTCGCGTTATTTTATTAAGTTTGTTTTGGAAAATAATAATGACGAATGGCAATGTCAAAAAGACAATTATTGTTATGCCAGTGAATTGGAGATTAGTGGTCAGCAACCCAGTTGGTAAGGGTTAGTATAAATTTTTGGGAAACAGCTCAGCGTTGGATAAACTTGAGCTGTTTTTTATCGTCGAACAATACTCTGGTTTTCACCAGAGTGACAGTGATAAAAGTGAGACGATAACAAGCGAATGTTGAGCCTGGTGCTCTGTGCTCTAGCCACCCAAAGCCTCAGTCATTTCGATCCAGCCTTTCGCGAAAGGCTGGGGAGAAATCCCTCGCGACTGCTACCCCGCTTCCGCTGAAGTTCCAGCGAGGCGAGCAGGCAGGATGCGAGTAATAAAAGTTAATACCCGCCCTATACGATGTACACTACTACAAAAAATGATCGGCGATTTACTCCTTCAAAGAAAGCGATCCACTCCGCCGCTCGCTGCGCAAGCGCTAGCGTAGCGAGTCGTCGGTAGATGTAGGAAACGATATTACTAAAGAAAGAACGTTGACCGCTCAGACAAGCTGAGAGACTCCTCTTCTCCAGCCCTTCGCTTGTCCAGCTTTTCGCGAAAGGCTGGACGGGGAGCTTGGATCGTCGAAGTGACAAATGGGTAGTGGCGTAGCTACCAGGGAAGCGGATTGATAATGGTGTCAGGAAAAAAGAGTAATAATGCCGTGATTTGTAGTTTGAGAACAGCAAGAGATAACTACTTAAAAAAGACGGTGATAAATGTTATAATAGCTTTATGTTACTCAACATTTTTCTTTATTTTTTTCTGTTTATCCTCGGAGCATCACTGGGTAGTTTTATTAATGTTATAGTTAGTCGGACAGCTAAGGAAGAAAAAATTGTGAGTACCAAATCACACAGTGATTGTTGTGGTGTATTATTAAAACCATGGGAGTTAATTCCGATTTTCAGTTATCTATGGCAAAGAGGAAAATGTCGCTCTTGTCGGCACCGGATTAGCTCTGAACACTTAGTGGTAGAAACAGTAGTTGGTTTGCTTTTTATTATTGGCCTGTGGCAGATAGCCCAACCATTTTATTTAGCCAGTTATCAGGACTGGTTATACTTATTATATTATTTGGCGGTAGTTGTTTTTTTGGTGATGATTTTTTTATATGATGCCAAATATCAATATATATTAGATCAATTTTCTTATCCCTTGATTGGTTTGGGCGTGTTGAACGTTATTATTTTTAGTGATCAATGGCAACTATCGTTGATGGCTGGTTTGATTGGAGGCGCTTGGTTTTATGGGCAATATTTACTATCGCGCGGACAATGGGTGGGCGCCGGTGATATTTTTTTGGGTGTTGCCATGGGTTTATTATTGGGTTGGCCTTGGATTATTCTCGCTCTTATTTTGTCATATATTCTTGGTACCATTGTAGCTGTTTATTTATTAATTACTAAGCAAGTCAAGTTGCAATCCAAATTAGCTTTTGGTCCATTTCTAGTGATTGGTACTTGGCTGGTACTCTTGTGGGGTGAGCAGATTTGGCAGCAGTATTTACAGTTATTTTTTTAGTTTATGACAACAGCAGATATAAAAAAAAGAATGGTTAAGCTAGCCCAGCAAATTAATGACTACCGTTATCAATATCATGTTTTAGATGCGCCGCAAGTAGATGATCAAGTGTATGATTCGCTAACGCAGGAACTAAAAAAACTAGAAGAGCAGTACCCAGCATTTAAAAGTTTGAATTCGCCCTTGATTCGTGTCGGTGGGCAGCCACTGAAAAGATTTGTTAAAGTCAAACATCAAATACGTCAATACTCTTTGCAAGACGCTTTTCAGTTTAGCGCCGTTGTTGAGTGGTCAAAAAGAATAGAGAATATTTTGCGGCAAGAAGGAATAAATGAAAAACTTGATTATTGTGTGGAGCTAAAGATTGATGGTTTAAAAATAATCGTGACTTATCAAAACGGCGTTTTTCAAAAAGGCGCGACACGCGGTGATGGTGTCATTGGTGAAGATGTTAGTGAGCAGTTGAAGACTATTCATAGCTTGCCATTGATTTTATCCCAAAAAATTAATGCCATAGTAGTTGGCGAGGCTTGGCTGGATAATAATAAGCTCAATAAAATTAATGAACAACGAAGACAGCGTGGTGAGTCTCTTTTTGCCAATACCCGTAACGCCGCAGCTGGATCTATTCGTCAATTAAATCCCCAGGTTACTGCGACTCGCGGTTTGGATTCTTTTTTTTATGATCTAGAGGATTTAAGCGTTACTCGACCTGCGACACAGGTGGCTGAATTGGCATTATTGGCCGGCTTAGGCTTTCCCGTAAATAAGCATCATCGTCATTGCGCCAGTTTAGCAGAAGTTCAAGATGCTTATCAATATTGGCAACAGCATAAAAAGCAAGAACCTTATGGTATTGATGGCTTAGTGATCAAGGTAAATAGTTTAAAGCTACAAAAAATATTAGGTTTTACCGGTAAAGCTCCTCGTTGGGCTTTAGCCTATAAGTTTCCAGCAGAAAAAGTTACTACTCGCGTTTTGGATGTGATCTGGCAGGTAGGTCGAGTGGGTACGATAACGCCAGTTGCGGTATTAGAACCCGTGGTAGTAGCTGGCAGCACTGTTTCACGCGCCACTTTACATAATCTGGATGAAATTAAGAGACTAAATTTGCGTATTGGTGATACTGTTGTCGTACAAAAAGCTGGCGATGTCATACCGGATATTGTGGAAACATTAATTAAATTACGAACCGGCCAAGAGAAAAAAATTTTTATACCGAGGTGCTGTCCAATATGCTCTAGTGCTTTAGTGCAACCAACGGGAGAAGTGAATTATTACTGCACCAATAAAAAATGTTTTGCTGTGGAGAATGAAAAAATTATTCATTTTGTCAGTCGCCCAGCTTTTAATATTGAGGGGTTGGGGCCAAAGATCATTGGGCAACTAATTAATAAAGGTTTAATCAGCAGTGCTGCCGATTTGTTTTTATTAAAAACTGGTGATTTGGAACCATTGGAGCGATTTGCAGAAAAATCGTCGAGTAATTTAGTGCAGAGTATTGAACAAGCTAAGAAAATTAATCTGGCTAATTTTATTTACGCTCTGGGCATCAGGCACGTTGGTATGGAAACAGCGATTCTTTTGGCTAATCATTGGCATAGTTGGTCAGCTCTACAAAGTGTCACTAGCGTACAACTAGAGTCGGTTTATGAGGTGGGTAGCAAGATTGCCAGTTCGCTAGTTAGTTGGCTGGCCAATCGACATAATCAGAAATTCGTTGAGTGTCTTTTTACCGCTGGTGTACAAATTAATAAAGCCATGATTAAAGAAAATAAATTAGCTGGTCAGACATTTGTCTTTACCGGTACCTTGCCGACACTTGATCGCGATCAAGCCAAAGATCTCGTACGGGTGGCTGGTGGCAAAGTCAGCTCCAGCGTTAGTGCGAAAACAACATATCTGGTTGCTGGCCATGAATCCGGTTCTAAGTTACAGCAAGCTGAGAAATTAATTAAAAAAGGTGCGGCATTAAAAATAATTTCCGAAGCTGATTTACAAAAATTGTTATCAGCTTAATAATTTGGAGCAAAGCCTATTTAATGCTAAAATAGAAAAGTTATAAATATATGAGTTTGGATAAAAAACAACTAAAATATTTAGCAGAATTAGCTAAAATAAATATTACCCCAGCGGAAGAGGATCGACTACTGAAGCAGCTGTCCAGTATTTTGGCTTACGTGCAATCATTGCAGGACATATCTTGTCCGGAGGAAATAGATCACTTTGCCGATCCCGTAAAAAATGTCAATATTTGGCGTGCTGATCAGGTGGCACCGATCAGTGAAATCACCAGGCAAAAACTTTTAGCTTGTGCCGGTGAGGTAGAAAATAATTTAATCAGAACTAAACCAGTTTTTTAGACATTTATGAGTTTAGAATATTTATCGATTAAAGATGTACAGAATGGGTTGCAACGCCGAGATTTTTCTTGTCGGGAGCTAGTTGATTATTATTTAGCTAAAATCAATCAGCAGCAAGATTTGAAT
>Ga0210006_1003187_pt1 | contig 10378 bp, 10 predicted proteins | sample CryGey02umfilter_2_FD_185452 | JGI IMG/M metagenome (GOLD analysis project Ga0210006, IMG submission 185452) | Groundwater microbial communities from aquifer in Utah, USA - Crystal Geyser 4/10/14 0.2 um filter (SPAdes) (version 3) | ecosystem: Environmental > Aquatic > Deep subsurface >... | reverse complement strand
AAGACTTCAACTGCCTTATTATATCTATATATGCCTCAATATAATTTTCTAAAAAACCAAGATCCGGCCGCCTGGGAAATAGTGGCAGAAGAATCTCGGCGCCAGGATGAAGAGTTGGAGTTAATCGCTTCCGAGAACTATGTTTCTCCAGCAGTGCTGGAGGCTATGGCCACAGTTTTAGCCAACAAATACAGTGAGGGTTATAGCGGCAAGCGTTATTATGGCGGCAATGAAGTAATTGATAAGATGGAAGATTTGGCCATTGCCCGAGCCAAGGAATTATTTGCGGCGCCGCATGTTAATGTCCAACCGCTTTCCGGTTCGCCGGCTAATGCCGCTGTCTATATGGCTTTTTTGGAACCGGGAGATAAGGTGTTGGGGCTCCGGTTGGATCATGGCGGACATTTGTCTCACGGTCATAGCGTTAATTTTTCCGGTCGTTTATATAATTTTATTCAATACGGATTAAATCCGGCTACCGGTCGGATTGATATGGATGAAGTCTATCGCTTGGCTAAAGAGGCCAAACCAAAAATGATTGTAGCCGGTTTTAGCGCTTATAGCCGGGAAATTGATTGGCAGCGCTTTAAAGAAATCGCGGATGAAGTGGGAGCTTATACTTTTGCCGACATTGCCCATATTGCCGGTTTAGTTGCGGCTGGAGTTTTAGCTAATCCGGTGCCTTTTTTTGATGTGGTTTCCACCACTACCCATAAAACTTTGCGCGGGCCGCGAGGCGCTATCATCATGTGCCAAGAAAAATTTGCCAAACAAGTTGATCGGGCGGTATTTCCCGGGATGCAAGGCGGACCGCATGATCATATTACGGCCGCCAAGGCCGTGGCTTTCGGTGAAGCCTTAAAACCGGAATTCAAAGAATACGCCAAGAAAATAATTGTTAATGCGCGGGCCATGGCCGCCAATTTTCTAGCGCTGGATTATAAGATTATTTCCGGCGGCACCGATAATCATTTGTTTGTTTTGGATTTAAGCCATAAAGGATTAAGCGGCAAAGAGGCGGAGAAAGTGTTGGAGACCGTTGGCATTTCAGTTTCTCGCTCCACTATTCCCGATGATCCTAATCCGCCGATGAATCCATCGGGCGTTAGAATCGGCACTCCGGCCGTGACTACCAGAGGTATGGGTGAAGCGGAAATAAAAATGATTGTAAATTTTATTGATTCGGCTATTACTCATAAAGATGATTTGGGTTATTTAAATAATTTAAAAACTGACGTTCGAAATTTGTGTCTACAATTTCCGACTCCCAAGTAATATGGAAATAATTGATGGTAAGAAAATTGCCGAAAAAATCAAGGATGAGGTCGCCGCTGAAATACAAAAATTAAACGGGCCAAGACCTAACTTGGCTATTATTTTGGCCAACGATCGTCCGGACTCCAAGCTCTACGTGGCCTTGAAGGAAAGAGAGGCTAAAAAAGTGGGAATTGATACTCATTTATATCGCTTAGAGGATGCTACTTCCGAAACTGAACTCTTGGGAGTTATTGATTTTTTAAATTTTGATGCCATAATTGACGGCATTTTGGTCCAATTGCCATTGCCCAATATTTTTAATACTGATAAAGTTATCGCCGCCATTGATCCCACTAAGGATGTCGATGGTTTTCACCTGAATCATCCTGATTATATTATTTCACCGGTTTTTGCTTCCGTTTTAAAAATCTTAGAGGAGATTAAATGCCCCTTGCCCGGCAAAAAAGTTTGTATTCTGTTTAATTCCGATATTTTTGGTAAGTCGCTCCAAAAAATATTAATTAAAGCCGGGGCCGTTGTCAGTCTTTATTCGCTTAATAATTTTGATAAATTGAGCGAGGCTGAGAGCCGAGTGAAACGAAAAGAGGTGAAGGTTTTGACCCGAGAGGCTGATATTCTAATTACAGCCTTAGGTTTGCCGCATTTTGTTAAGAAAGACATGTTAAAGATCGGAGTGGTGGTTATTGATGTCGGCATTACTCAAGTGGGAGACAAGGTTTTGGGTGATGTTGATTTTGCGGACGTTAAAGACACTGTCGCCTATATCACTCCCGTCCCGGGCGGAGTGGGACCGATGACGATAGCCTTGTTGTTCAAGAATGTCTGGGAAATTTTTAAAAAGAAAAAACTCCAAGTTTAAATGAAGAAGGAAACCCGATTGGTTTCCTTCAGTCTTTTGTTTGTCAATAAAAAGATATGGATAAAAAACAAGCCCTGCTCCAATTACTCAAAATACATTTTGCCTATACTAGTTTTCGCCCCGGTCAGGAGGAAGCTATTGATAGTATTTTGGCTGGCCAAAATACTATCGTGGTGATGCCGACCGGTGGCGGCAAGTCTTTGATTTTTCAACTGGCCGCCTTAGTTTTAAACGGCGTGACGATTGTTATTTCACCTTTGATTTCCTTAATGAAAGATCAGGTTGATTCTTTAACTAAAATTGGAGTCCCCGCCACTTTTATTAATTCTTCCATTTCCCCGGCGGAGGTAGATGCCAGATTGGCGCAAATCAAGGCTGGTGATTTTAAAATAGTTTATATCGCTCCGGAGCGTTTTTATAATCAATCTTTTGTCGCCAGCTTACGTAATATTAAGGTGGCCTTGTGTGCAATTGATGAGGCTCACTGCATCAGCCAATGGGGCCATGATTTTCGTCCCAGTTATTTAAGATTGCATCAAGTTATTAATTCAGTCGGCAATCCGCCGGTGGTGGCTTTGACGGCCACGGCCACGCCGGAAGTGAGAGGGGATATCATTAAGCAACTTAATTTGATATCGCCGACTATGGTGATTACCGGTTTTGCTCGTCCCAATCTTCAATTCGGCGTAGCGGCTTTGAATGACCGAGCCAAAATGGAAATGATTGTTGATTTCATCAAGAGTGCTCCGGCTCAAACCGGAATTGTTTATGTGGGAACGCGAAGCAAGGCCGATGAATTGGTTGATATTTTAACCAGTTATGACGTTAAGGCCGTCACTTACCACGCCGGGATGGATTCGGCCAGTCGAGAGTGGGTCCAAAATAGCTTTATGAGCGGGGAGGCTCAAGTGGTGGTCGCTACTAATGCTTTTGGCTTGGGGATTAATAAAAAAGATATTCGTTTCGTAATCCATCACGATATGCCCGGTACCATTGAAGCCTATTATCAAGAAGCCGGTCGGGCCGGTCGGGATGGAAAGCCAAGTTTTTGTTTGCTCTTATACTCCCCCAAAGATCGATATTTACGAGAATTTTTTATTAAAGGTGATAATCCGGGATCCCATATTATTTTAGAGATTTATGATTTTTTGCGTCGTCGAGCGAGTGATGATCCGGGCGAATCTATTCTTATCACTTACTCGGAATTGGGCCAAAAATTATCAGAGTCAGTCCCGGAAATGGCGATTGGAACTTCTTTGAAGATTTTAGAGCGGGAGGGTTATATTTCTCGACCGAATGAAAAAACTGCCAATGCCTGGTTGCAAGCCAAGGCTGGTCCCGATAAAATGTTAGAAGCTCTGGGAAAAAGAGCCAAGACTCAGATTGAAATTTTGACGAAACTGATTGAGCGTTTTAGCAGTGAACTGCAAAAGGGTTGGGAAATTAGCTTGGAAGAAATCGCTTCGATTCTAAAAATAAAGCGAGAAACTTTGCTTCGAATGATAAAAAAATTAGATGAACAGGGACTATTGGAATATCGCCCGCCTTTTAAAGGAACGGAAATCAAAGTTCTTAAATCAGTCGATTCGGCCGATTTAAATCTGGATTTTTCGGCCCTAAAAGCTAAAGAGCAGCGAGCCTATGAAAAATTGGATGAGATGGAGTCTTATGTTTATTCCGATCTCTGTCGCCAGCAATATATTTTAAATTATTTCGGCGATCATAATTCTAAGAAATGTGGTCAATGTGATGTTTGTTTAAAGCAGGGACCGACGGTCAAGACCGTCAGTTATTTGGGTGATTATTAATTCTATGAATAAATCAACTAGGGATAAAATTTTGCATATCGTTAAAACCAATTATTCTGATATCGCCGGTGAGTTTAACGCTACCAGGCAGAAATATATTTGGCCCGGTCTGAATGAGTTTACCTCTGACCTCAAAACTGGTTCTCGTGTGTTGGATGTGGGTTGCGGCCAGGGCCGCTTGCTTGAGATTTTGGCAGATAAAAAGATTAATTATTTGGGAGTTGATAGCAGCCGAGAGTTAATTGAATTGGCGCAGAAAAATTATTCTAATTATAAATTTTTAGTGAGTGATGTTTTAAGTTTGGATCGGATGGCTGAGTCTGATTTTAATTATGTTTTCAGTGTCGCGGTTTTGCACCACCTGCCGGGGAAAAAATTGCCAATTGAAGCTTTACGGCAAATGGCCGCTAAATTGGCAGTCGATGGCCGAATGATTATCAGTGTTTGGAATTTATGGTCTCAAACTAAATATTTGAAATTAATTATTTTGAGTTATTTCAAATATCTGTTTTCCGAAAATAAATTAGATTGGGGCGATATTCTATTTTTTTGGAAAAATTCTCAAGGCGCTCAGGTCAGTTTGCGTTATTATCATGCTTTTTCTGTTTGGGAGCTGAAAAAAATTAGCCGGAGGGCTAATTTAAAAATTATTAAAATTGTTAAAGATAAATTTAATTATTATTTAGTTTTACAGAAACCTTAGGCTTTAAAAGCGTTAAGAATATTTTTGATATCGTCAATATCTTTTTGGGTTAAGCCCAGGCTTAGCCTTTTTTCATATAAGGGGTAAATATCGCGTTGAATTTTATGAGCAGTGATGGCTATTCCACTTTTAATATCTTTTTTATAATCAGCGATTAAATCTAAGGCAATCTCTTTATTTTTTTCATCTAAATTAGAAAAATGATAATTACTGTGAACCATTTGGTTCAGTTTATTTTCAATTTGGTCGCTAGTCATAGTCTTAATATTTTTCATTAGGTCTTTGATGTCCATAGGTTTATTTTAATTAATTATATTGTAATTATAGCATAGTTTTATGGATGTTTATAAATTTGACACCCCTGGGGGGTGTATAGTATAATAGTTTTATATGGACAAGACATTGATGCAAAGGATTAATAATATTTCCGGGCAGTTAGCCGGAGTCGGTAAAATGATGGCCGAACCGGAGCCGGATTGTTTTCAGGTTATCATGCAATTAAAGGCGATTAAGTCGGCCGTTTCCTCTCTGATGGAAAAGTATATGGAGAGCGAGTTTGAGTATTGTTTAAATCGAAATAAACCCTCGGAGAAAGAACAATTAAAAAAGATTTTTTCGGAGATTGCTAAAAAATAAAAATAATTAAGTTACAATTGGAATAAAAAATACTGATGTTTTTATTCCGGTTAATAAATTTTATGTCCAATGCTTTAGAGTTAACCAAAGATAATTTTGGCGTTGAAGTGTTAGAGTCAAAGATCCCAGTTCTGGTGGATTTTTGGGCCCCGTGGTGCGGTCCTTGCCAAATGATGTCCCCCATCTTGGATGAAGTAGCGGTTAAATTAGCCGGTAGCGTTAAAATCGCCAAGGTTAACACGGAAGATGCCGCTAACCAAGATTTAGCCATACAATATAATATTCAGAGCATTCCCAATATGAAATTATTCCAGAACGGTCAGATTGTCGCTGATATCATCGGATTACGCGATAAGATTAGTTTAATAAAAGAAATTAATGAAGCTTTAATAAAATAATAAAAAATATATGGCAACTTTTGATAATATCCTATCTCGTTTACGGGATGTCAAAGAAATTGAAAAATTAAGCAATCAAGCGATTGAGCTTTTGTCTGTTCCGAAGAGAGTAAAATATGCCGAGCTGGAAATCGATGGCCAAAAATATCCCGCTTGGAGAATCCTTTTTAACGATGCTTTGGGCGCCGGAAAAGGCGGTATTCGATATCACCCCGATGTTTGCGAGGATGAAGTAAAGTCGTTATCTTTTTGGATGGTGGTTAAGAATTCTCTGGCCGGTTTGCCTTACGGCGGCGCTAAGGGCGGCGTTAAATTTGATCCGAAGACGACCGACAAAATTACCATGGAAAAAATCAGCCGGGCCTATATTGATGAGTTCTATCCGGTTTTGGGGCAAGATATTGATGTTCCGGCTCCCGATGTTTATACCAATTCTCAAATTATGGCTTGGATGCTGGATGAGTTTGAGCAGAAAGTCGGCCATCATGAACCGGGTATGATTACCGGCAAACCGTTGGAACTGGGCGGCTCGGCTTTGCGGGGCGATGCCACGGCTCGGGGCGGCTATATTGTCATCAAAGAAATGGCTAAAACTATCTTGGGAGCCGACCAAGGTTTGAAGGTTTCCGTTCAAGGTTTTGGTAACGCCGGGATGAATATCGCTTCCATGTTGGCGGCTGACGGCTTTAAGATTACGGCCGTTTCCGATAGTAAAGGTGGAGTCTATGATGAGGCCGGTTTAAATATTCCTCATTTGGTGGAAATTAAAGCCAAAGGCGGGGCTGTCCAAGAATTGGAATCCGGGAAAAAGATTAGCAATGAAGAATTATTGGAATTACCGGCTGATATTATGATTTTAGCCGCTCTGGAAAATCAAATTACCGTGGCTAATGCCGATCGAGTAGCGGCGCGCTGTATTGTGGAGCTGGCTAACGGTCCGATTGATTACGCCGCCGATAAAATTTTATTTGCTAAAGGAATAATGGTGGTACCGGATATTTTAGCAAACTCCGGCGGCGTCATCGTCAGCTATTTTGAATGGAGCCAGAATCGGACCGGTAATATTTTGGATAATAATTACTTAAGTAATTTATTGATTACCAAAATGAAAGCAGCTTGGCTGGAAATATATAATAAATATCAGGAGAAGGAAGCTAAGATTGATTTCCGTTTAGCCGCTTATATTATCGCTATTAATAGGATTTTGGCAGCGGAAAAATATCGCGGTCGAATTTAATCATAAAATATGAATTACGATTTACTGATCATCGGCGCCGGTCCGGCCGGCCTGGCGGCTTCGATTTATGCTTCTCGTTATAAAATAAAGCATGCTATTTTAGGAGAACTTCCGGGCGGGCTGATGTCTGAGGCCCACCAGGTTTGTAATTTTCCAACTGAAACCGAAATCAGCGGTTTCGATTTGGCCATGAAAATGAAGGCCCATGTTGATAGTTTTGGTACCGAGTTAATTATGGAGAAAGTTATGACCGTGAAAAAAAATAATGATCTTTTTACGGTTAAGATGATAAACGGAAAAGCCTTGACGGCTAAAACCATTTTAATCGCTACCGGGACCGTTCATCGTCATTTGGACTTGCCGGATGAAAATCGCTTTGTCGGTCATGGCATCTCCTATTGCGCTACTTGCGATGCGATGTTTTATAAGAATAAGACGGTGGCCGTTATTGGTAGCGGCAATAGCGCTTTGACCGCCGCTCTGTATTTGGCGGAAATGGCGGAGAAGGTTTATTTGGTTATTCGCGGCGATCATTTTAAAGGTGAAATAGTTTGGGTTGATTCTATTCAAAATAATCCTAAGATTGAAGTTATTTTTAATACCAGCGTCATTGGCTTAGCCGGGGTTGAAAGATTAGAAACAATAAAATTAAGTCAGGCGCATAATAATAGCGATATTTTATCAGTCTCTGGCTTATTTGTAGAAGTTGGCTCTCAACCCGACGTTTCTTGGTTCAGTAATTTAAGTCCAGAACTTAATCCAGCCGGATATATAAAGGTTTCAGCCGATCAAGCCACTAGTCAGGCTGGAGTTTGGGCCGCCGGCGATATTACTACGGCTTCCAACGGCTTACGTCAGATTGTCACGGCTTGCGCCGAAGGAGCGGTAGCGGCGGCCGGAATATTCCAATACTTGCAGAAGAGTAAATAGATTCTTTAGTTTAAAATAAAAAAAGCGATTCTTTTTCGGAATCGCTTTTTTATATCTGATTCGATTGAAAATTAATTGGTGGCGCCATCACCGGCGGCTGCTCCGGAGGCAGCTTCGGTTCCTGTCCCAAATCCGGCTGCCGGAGAGGCAGTGTCCATAGCTTTGGCACATTCCTCTGGGGCAGTGGCAAAACCGGCGCAGATGGAGTTCATCAAGCTTTGAGGGTCGCGGGCGCTAGAAGATTCGGTACCGTTGATAATCAAAGTTGGAGATCCGCCGACATTGTATTTAGCGTTATCATCTTTGAAGACATCAAAGGCCGGGTAGCTGCCTTTAAAGCCGACGTTGTTGGCAAAGTTTTCGGTTACTTTAAATTGTTTGTCAGTTTTATCAACGCAAGTATTTAACTTAGCGGTATCAATTTTAGTTTGAGTCAAACAAGCGGCACCGTCGCCGGCACCTAAGAAACATTTCAAGTAAGTTAAATATTTAGCGCTTTGTTCTTTGTTGATGCAATATTGATTTAATTCTTCTTTCAATTCTTTTTCGCCATGCATGGCATAGTCACAGAATTTAATGGCAAAATTAATCTTGTCGCCTAAAGCTTCTATGACCGGTAGAATACCTTTTTCAATCTGAGTGCCGTAAGGGCAATGGCTCATCACAAAAAGCTCAACAGTCGGTTTGGCAGCTTTTGGCACTTCAGTCGGGGCGGCAGTCTTGACTCCGGCAGTATCGGTGGAAGCAGTCTCGGCTGTTTTCATTTCTAAAGCCTGGGGAAATAATTTTGAGCCGTCTTTGGTCATGTAAGAATCAATAATTTGGCCGCTGCCAACATTAACTGACATTTTATAAAGTCCATTTTCTTCCACTACTTTATCAATAGTAGCTTTACTGCCATTAGCCATTAAATTGGCGTTAATATAGGTTTCAGCTTTGAGCTTAGCTTCATCCGGGCTAAGTTTTTTTTGAAAAACGGCGTTAAGGTTGGTACTGCAACCTGACAAGGTGAAGGCAATAGTCAGAACTAATGCCAAAAAGAAAGCATTTTTTCTCATAGTTTTTAGGATTACCACCGCCAAATAATATTGGCCAAGGCAGTAATTATTTTATTATTTTTATAATGTTATTAGATTATAGCAAAGATTAAAATATGATTCAACTTATTTAATTTGAGCTAAAAATTGAATTAAATCTTCCGGCAAACCGACGGAAAAGCTTTGTTTCTTCCCGTTTAGATCTTTAAATTCCAAATGGGTGGAAGCTAAAAAGACTCGGCCTAAATTATATTTTTTATTTTTTATTTTGGATCGTTTATTGTTATAAAGGCTGTCGCCGACCAGCGGATAACCGTAGGCATGAAGATGAACTCGGATTTGGTGCGTCCGACCGGTTTTGATGATTACTTTTAGCAAAGTGAAGTTAATGAATCTTTTAATCACTGAAAAAGTGGTGGCGGCTTGGCGCACTTTAGCCTCGTCGTTTTCTTCGTCGAAGTTTTGCGGGACGGCCGCCATTTTGAAGCCCTTAGTTGATCGTTTGATTGGGAAATCAATTTCATCCTCATCTTTTAATACCTGGCCGTAAACCAGGGCCGTATATTCTTTGGTAATGGTCCGGTTTTTGAATTGGTCTTTAAGACTCTCATAACTGGCATGATTTTTAGCAATAACCATCAGCCCACTCACGTCTTTATCCAGGCGGTGCATGATACCGGGCCGATCTAAATCTTCTCCGACTTGTCCGATTTCCGGATATTTTTCCAGCAACCAATCAACCAAAGTGGTTTCTTTAATGTGAGGGGCGCCGTGCACCAAAAGCCCGGCCGGCTTATTAATTACCAGATAATCTTTAGTGTCGGCTATGATTTCAATGTCGTTCATATTTTATTTATCATTTATTTCTAAAACTGTCGAGCTGGGTTTATTCGGTAAGAATAATTTTAAATCGGCTCGGTTAATGGCCTTAAGAACCAACAGAGCCAGAGTATAGGTTGCGATGGCGATGATGATGGTGATAAAAAGACCCAATTTAGTAGCCGAGAAATTATCCGGCAGAAGGCATAAGACTCCGCCCATAATAATTGCGGCCAAGAGCGCTTTCCCAGTGATTTTTAGATTAAGGGAAACATTGGTATATCTCTTAGCGTAATACGCCGCAAAAAGCAATATTGCTAATTCGCTATAAATAGTGGTCCAAGCCGCCCCCAGATAGGAATATTTGGGGATGAAGATTAAATAACCGGCTAAGGCCGTGATACTAGTAAAAATATAAGCTCCGATGATTTTCTTTTGTTTATTGATGGCAATAATAATGTGAGAGAAAATACAACTGATAAAAATAATAGCGGCGGCTAAAATTAATATTTGTAAGATTGGTCCGGCGGCGATAAATTCTGGGCCAGCAATCAAAACCATAACATCTTTAGCTACAAATTGTGTCCCGACAATCAGCGGGAGAGCCAAAATAATCATAAAGTCCAGAGATCTCTGCCAAACATTTTGAAAACGGACAGTATTTTTTTTAAGC
>Ga0210006_1003184_pt1 | contig 10386 bp, 8 predicted proteins | sample CryGey02umfilter_2_FD_185452 | JGI IMG/M metagenome (GOLD analysis project Ga0210006, IMG submission 185452) | Groundwater microbial communities from aquifer in Utah, USA - Crystal Geyser 4/10/14 0.2 um filter (SPAdes) (version 3) | ecosystem: Environmental > Aquatic > Deep subsurface >... | reverse complement strand
AGTAAATGTTGTGGACATGAAACCAGTCAACGTGATAATTAAAATCATCATACCTAATTTAAAGGGTTGAGCAGATTTTGAAAAATTAGTTTCCATAATGGTTTGGTTTTTATATAAAAAAATCTTTTAACGAAGGTCTTTTAAATCTATTGATAATAAAATGATTTTTATCATAAAATTTATAATCTTTTAACACTAATTAGCTTTTTAATCGTTTAAACCTAAGTTCGATTATTAGAAGTTGTTTAAAAATTCAGGTTTTAAATAAATTTGTTCTTTTTTGCATACAATATAACTGTATTTAAATAGTTTAGTTTTCTTATTTTTGCTTTTATGATTCGTTTACAAAAGGGTATATTGAAAAAAGTTTTTCCACTTGTTGTGTTGTTTTCTTTCATATATGTGTCAACAACAATGTTTTCGTGCAGAAAAGATGAAATTACTACGAACCCAAATTCAAAATTGAATTTTTCCACAGATACATTATTGTTTGATACCGTTTTTACTACCTTGAGTTCTACCACCAAACGACTTAAAATTTACAACAGAAATTCCGATAAAATAATTATTTCAAGTATTTCTATAGAAAAAGGAGCAAATTCTCAATTCAGAATTAATGTGGATGGAGTTTCAGGAAATTCGCATACAAATGTAGAGATTGATGGAAATGATAGCCTATTTATTTTTTTAGAAGTAACTATAGACCCCAATAGTATTCTATCACCTTTTGTTGTAGATGATAAAATTATTTTCAACACCAATGGAAACAAGCAAAGTGTTCAGTTATTGGCTTGGGGACAAAACGCACATTATTTCACTCCAAAAAGATATGCTTCAGGGTTGCCACCATTTTCTTGTTTGGATGGTGATTGTGATGGAAATCTTCCTCCAGCAAATGTAAATTGGATAAACGACAAGCCTTATGTAATTGTTGGATATTTGGTTGTAGATTCATTGGATGTTTTAAGTATAGACCCCGGGGTTAGAATCCATCTGCACAATAATTCAGGATTATGGGTGTATAAAGATGGCAATATTAGAATTAATGGAACAATAGCCGATCCTGTAACTTTTCAAGGAACACGTTTGGAGTTTTCTTGGCAAGATATTCCAGGTCAATGGGATAGAATTTGGATAAATGAAGGAAGTACCGATAATGTATTCAATAATGTAATTATTAAAAATGCATTTATTGGCATACAAGCAGAAACGCTACCTTTTTACCCTAATTCACCAACCAGCTCAAACAAACTGAGGTTAAATAATTGTGAGATTAAAAATTCAGCAGCAGTTGGGCTTTTAGCAACCAATTATCAAATTACAGATACCAATTCAGTAATTACCAATTCAGGGCAAATGAATGTTTTTGTTAGGGGAGGAGGGAATTATAGGTTTTACCATACTACAATTGCCAATTACTGGAGCCAAAGTAGTCGCTCCACTCCAGCACTTTTTCTTCAAAATTATTACCAAGATGGGAATGGGAATACACAAGTAAGAGATATAGACTCGGTAATTTTTATCAACACCATAATTGAAGGAAACTTAGAAGTAGAATTTGATGTTGATGAATTAGCTCCAGGAACTATTAATTATAGAATTGATCACGCTATCGTAAGAACATCTAATGCAACACCTTCAACTCATTTTTTCAATATTATAAAGAGTCCGCTCATTCCTGTATTTTCAAATACTCAAAACAATGATTATACATTAGCACCTTTTTCTCCAGCCATAAATGCAGGTAAATTAGCAGGTGTTTTGTTTGATCACGCAGGGAAAACACGTAATTCACCTCCAGATTTAGGAGCTTTTGAGAATTAAAAAGATGTAATATTATTTAATTTTTAAAGTGAAAAAAGTTTGTGTTTCATTAAACAACTTCATTAACTTTGCAAACTAAATTTATGCCAATGACTTGTAAATCTGTTTGTTTTAAATTGTTTTTTTTAGTGTTTATAAGCACAATAAACACATCTTTATTTGCTCAAGATAAAACCACAATTAAATTAGCTAATACTTTTTTTGATAAAGAAAATTTTGAGGAAGCTCTTCCTGAATACTTAGAATTACTCAAGAGTGATGAGGGAAATATGATTTATAATTATCGTGTTGGAGTATGTTATTTGAACACGAACATAGATAAATCAAACGCTGTAACTTATCTAGAAAAAGTAGTAAACTCAGAAAAACCAAACCTAAAAGCCTATTATTTATTGGGAAGAGCGTATCATTTCGCTTATCGTTTCAATGATGCCATTACAATGTACCAAAAATTTAGAGAACTAAATGGTACGGGAATAGATTTAAACGATCTTGAAAAGCAAATTGAATATTGCTATAATGCTATAGAAATAATGAAATTTCAGTTAGATGTAACTTTCAAAAATTTAGGTCCACAAATTAATTCAAATGGGCCAGATTATTACCCTTTCGTGCCTCAAGACGAATCTTTTTTGGTTTTTAACTCAAAGCGTGATGATGGAAGTGCTAAAATGCCAAATGGCAGTTATTTTTCTGAAATCTATTTTTCCAGAACAAAAAACGGAGAACTCTCTAAAGCAAGAAAATTAGATCAAAATATCAATACTTTAAATGGATCTGAAGAAGTGGTTGGATTATCATCTGATGGAAAATATATCTTATTTTACTTTGAAAATGAAAAATATTATGGCGATTTATTTATTGCAGAATTAGAAAATGACAAAGTAATAAATTTAGAAAAACTACCTGTTGAAGTAAACTCATCAAGCCATGAAATTGCAGCATCTATTTCTTCTGAAGGTGATGAAATTTATTTTGCCAGCGACAGAGATGGAGGTTATGGCGGGGTTGATATTTATGTTACTAAAAAATTACCTAATGGCAAATGGGGTCTTCCACAAAATTTAGGAGCAACTATCAACACTAAATTCGATGAAGATTTCCCAAATATTTCTTCCGATGGAAAAACACTTTATTTTAGCTCAAAGGGGCATACAAGTATGGGAGGATACGATATTTTTAAAGCTTCTTGGGACAATGTAAAAAGAACTTGGTCAACGGTTAAAAACTTAGGATATCCTATTAATACTCCAGAAGATAATATGAATTATAGAGAATCTAAAACAGGTAGAACAGGATATATTTCGGCTTTGAGGGCAGGAGGACTGGGTGATTTGGATATTTATAGCGTAACTTTTAATGAAGTTGATCCTGACTACACAGTAATTAAAGGTTTTGTTACTTGTACTGACACTACACAAATTCTTAAAAATGTGATGATTTCGGTCTTAGACTTGCAAACAGATGAAGAGTATGGCTCTTATTTAGCAAATCCTAACACAGGAAGATATATTATTATTCTTCCTCCTGGAAAATTCAATTTTTTAGTAGATGTACCTGGTTACAAAATTTATATGGAAGATATTAATATTTATGGAAAGGATGCTTACAAAAGCACTATTTCTAAAAATATAAAAGTAGAGAAGAAAGAATAGATTAAAAGTTACTCTCAGGTAGATTAATGTGTTTAAATCAATAATATGCAGGTGGGTAAAACATCCCGATAGATCGGGAGCAATATTTCGCTGTCGTTCATTGCGGGCTTGACTCGCAATCTTTTTTATTTATTTGAGATTGTGGGTCAAGCCCGCAATGAACCGTGTTGATGGCGAAAAAAATACTTACCTGAGTAGTAACGATTAAAAAACCTAATCCAATTTCATTTCAGGAATATCCCCCTCAATAATTAATTTTCCAGCTGTTGCGGCTTTTATTTCTTCCACAGAAACACCAGGAGCTCTTTCTCGCAAATAAAAAGCACCTTCTTTTATTTCTAAATAGGCTAAATTAGTAACCACTTTTGTTACGCAACCAACTCCAGTTAGTGGAAGCGTACATTCTGGCAACAATTTACTTTCTCCTTTTTTGTTCGTGTGCATCATAGCAACAATAATATTTTCGGCTGATGCTACTAAATCCATAGCACCTCCCATACCTTTAACCATTACTCCCGGAATTTTCCAATTGGCAATATCGCCATTTTGAGCCACTTCCATTGCACCCAAAACAGTTAACTGAACGTGTTGTCCTCTAATCATAGCAAAACTTGTTGCAGAATCAAAGATAGATGCACCAGGTTGCAAGGTAACAGTTTGTTTTCCTGCATTAATTAAATCAGCATCTTCTTCGCCTTCAAAAGGAAAAGGACCCATGCCTAATATTCCATTTTCCGATTGAAATTCTACTGTAATTCCTTTTGGGATATAGTTGGCAACCAATGTTGGAATTCCTATTCCTAAGTTTACATACCAACCATCTCTTAATTCTTGTGCAATTCGTTGTGCAATTCCGTTTTTATCTAACATAATTTAATGTAACAATTTACTAATTTAGCAATGTAGCAATTATAACAACTGCTTATTTCTTTTTACTTGTGCTTAATATCTTATAAATGATTAATCCAATTTCTTTAATTTGATTTTCCAACTCATTATTAAATGGATAACTTTTTGCTTTTTTACATAAAATCAGCCAATATTTAGTTTCATCAAGTTCTTTAGCTGCAATCTTTATTTTATGAATAAAATCGGCTTTACTTTCTGCATTTTGAGCCTCGTGTACATTTGCACCAATAGATGTTCCTGAACGAAGTAGTTGATTTGCTATTACAAACTTTCTTTTTGATTCTAACTCTTCACAAAAATCAATTATCAATAATGAAAAACCGATAGTTTTGTTTACAATTATGTTGTCTTTTTCTTCCATCTTACTTTTTTTATTGTTACATTAATAAATTACTACATTGTTAAATTAACTTATGAGCGTGAGCGAGTAGTTTTCTGTTCAATTCTTTTTTCATAATTTTTTCCTTGAAAGATTCGTTGTACAAAAATTCCAGGAGTATGAATATGATTAGGATCTAAAGCTCCTTCTGGTAAAAGTTCTTCTACTTCGGCAATGGTTATTTTTCCAGCCATAGCCATCATAGGGTTAAAATTAGCAGCAGTATATTTAAAAACCAAATTCCCTGCTGTATCTCCTTTCCACGCTTTTACTATAGCAAAATCTGCATTCAACGCAGTTTCTAAAATGTGTGGTTTACCATCAAAAACACGAATTTCTTTGCCTTCAGCTATTTCAGTTCCATAACCAGCTGGAGTAAAAAAAGCAGGAATTCCTGCTCCTCCAGCTCTACAACGCTCTGCTAATGACCCTTGTGGAATTAAATCTACTTCCAATTCTCCTGACAACATTTGACGTTCAAATTCATCGTTTTCTCCAACATAAGAAGAAATCATTTTTTTGATTTGTTTTTTTTGGAGTAATAATCCTAATCCAAAATCATCAACACCTGCATTATTAGATATGCAAGTCAAATTTTTTACATTCATTTTCACTAATTGGGAAATACAATTTTCAGGAATTCCGCAGAGTCCAAAACCACCCAACATCAAGGTCATTCCGTCTTTTATTCCTTTGGTTGCTTCTTCTGCATTTGCTACTACTTTGTTTATTGCCATCTTTTTAGTTTAAAGTTTCTAAAGTTCTTAAAGCTTGTAAAGTTTACTAACTACTAACACCTAACGAAATCACCAACTACTTCCGTCTCCATCATTAAAATTATTTTTCAAGTTATATTCTTTGCAATTTAATTCTATGGATAATGGTGCTTGAGGTCGTTCAAAATCTCCGCTCGAAATCTTTAATTTATTATCGGCATGTATTTTTTGCATATAATATCCCCAAATAGGTAAAGCTGTGTTTGCTCCTTGTCCCATGTCGGTAGTTGCAAAACGAATGCTACGCTCATCAGCTCCCACCCAAACGCCTGTAACTAAATCGGGCGTAATTCCCATAAACCAACCATCAGAATTATTTTGAGTGGTTCCTGTTTTTGCTGCTATTGGATAACGATGCCCAGTATAAGGTCTTGATTCTGTAATTCCACCTCGTAATCGCATACCAGTTCCAGCATGATACATTGGGTTTTTACCTCTATTTTTTCTGTAGTCTCCAATACATCTATTCGTTTCACCATCAACTACCCCTTTCATTAAATCTAGCATTACATAAGCAACTTCTTCACTCATCGCTTCGTTTGTTTTTGGTTTAAAATCTATAATTACATTGCCAAACTTATCTTCAACTCTTGTAAACATAGTGGGTTCAATAAAAACACCTTTATTAGCAAGCGATGCCATTGCTCCAACCATTTCATATACAGATAAATCGGCCACACCCAAACATAAGGAAGGAACAGGATCTAATGTGCTAGTAATTCCCATTGCACGAGCTTGTTTTACTACAGCATCTGGTCCGAATTGCTTCATAATATAAGAAGTAACAGAGTTCATCGAGTTTGCTAGTGCATATTTTAATGAGACTTTACATCCTGTATGATATCCATCGGAGTTTTTTGGTGTCCAGCTTTGCAAAATCCCAAATTCTCCTTTGTGAAAAGTGTAAGCATTGTCTGGTACTTCATAACATGGAGAATATCCATTTTGAATGGCTGTGGCATAAACAAAAGGTTTGAAAGTAGAACCAACTTGTCGTTTTCCTGTTTTCACGTGGTCGTAGGCAAAGTTTTGAAAATTCACTCCTCCAACCCAAGCTTTTATATAGCCTGTATGTGGATCAACGGACATTAATCCTGTGTGCAAAAATGTTTTATAATATTTTAAAGAATCTAAAGGTGTGAGAAGGGTGTCTATTTCTCCTTGATGTGAAAAAACGGTCATTTTAATGGGCGTATCAAAAATAATAGGAATAGAATCCTTTTTAACTGCATACGTTTTGTGTCCGCAATCTTCAGCTTGACAAACAAAGAACTTCCCTTCTTTTTTTACAAAATCGCCTCTTCGTCCACAGTTTGCACACTCTTGCCCTGTTAAAATGTGATAACGAGGCGTTCCTTTTTCCATAGCATCTAATAACTTTTCATATTGTGCTTTAGAAATTTTATTGTCGTAAGGATATTTAGCAACTCTGTATTTTTTCAGGTGTTTATCGAATTGTTTTTGAAGCGTTTTGCCAATATATTCTTGAACAGCAAATTCTGCATATTCTTGCATTCGATAGTCAATAGTGGTATAGATTTTTAGTCCATCTTTATAGATATTATAAGGTTTTCCATCTTTTTTGGCGTAAATCAATTTTCCTTTTTCGTCTTTCTTTTTCAATAATTCTTGAAGTTCAAGACGCAGGGTTTCTCTAAAATAAGGAGCGATGCCTTCTTTGTGGTCAACTACTTTATAATCTAATACTATAGGTAAAATTCGTAATGAATCATATTCCAATTGGGTAATAAAATCACTTTTTTTCATTTGAAAAAGTACTACTTCTCTACGTTTTAAAGCATTTTCAGGGAAACGCTTAGGATTATATAGAGAAGGATTTTTTGCCATGCCAACCAATATTGCAGCTTCTTCAATGTTAAGTTCATGAGGTTCTTTATTGAAATATACATTGCATGCCGATTTAATTCCAACGGCATTGTAGATAAAATCGAATTTATTAAGATACATGATTAAAATTTCTTCTTTGGTATATCTTTTCTCTAATTCAACCGCAATAATTTGTTCTTGTAATTTTTGACCAATACGTTCAAAGATATTGTCTGCTTTGTGATCAAACATCATTTTGGCTAATTGTTGCGTAATGGTACTTGCTCCACCAGCTTTTCCAAGATTTACAACTGCTCTTACTAATCCTCTAAAATCAATACCAGAATGATTGTAATAACGCTCATCTTCGGTAGCAATTAATGCATTAATTAGATGTGGAGACAAATCTTCAAAACGGACATTGGTTCTATTTTCTTGAAAATATTTTCCAAGTAATTTTCCATCGGAAGAAATAATTTCTGAAGCTAAGTTGCTTGTTGGATTTTCTAATTCTGCTAAATCAGGTAAATCATCAAAACCTAACGTGCCATTTTTTGCTCCAAAAAACAAAAGAAAAACAAACAAAGTTGGTATCAAAACAAGTATCCAAAAGGTAAGAATAAATTTCTTTTTAGATGTAGGAGTGTGCTTTTTGTTGGTGGTGTTCAAGTTGAATACGTTAAGTGTTAAACGTGGCAAATATATTGAATTTTGTTTGAAGTTAATAGCTTTTAATGCAATAGGTTTAATAATATAGTTAACAAAATTTTGTTTAAAAATAGGTAATTATTTAGCCACTCGTATCGCCACAGATTCACAGATTCATAAAAATTTGTTTCTCCCGTAAGCGCTAAGCTGAAGCGTTGATTCCCGATAGTTATCGGGATACGGGCTTAGTGTTATGATTCTTAAAATTCATAAATCAAAAATACTATTTTTTTATAATGTATTGTATTTGCTCGACCTAAGTAACCACACACATTGCCCTCGCAAAACTTAGCTCGTACGGTTACAGCTTAGGACGTATGGGGGTAGGATTTTAGTTGTCTTTTTTCTTTATCTTAAAGCCTACTGGTTTCCTATCTGTAATTGATGGTGCAAGTGCATCTAATTTATTAAGTAGGTATTGAAACGCCTGATTTAACTTATTATCCAAAGCAGTAATTTCTTTCTTTAATTCAACATTTTCTAACAATATAGCTCTGTATCTTGCAAAGGCTCTCATTATTTCAATATTGATTTGAACTGCTTTTGGGGTGGTTAATACGCTTGATAACATTGATACTCCTTGTTCTGTAAAAACAATAGGGTTTACAGATGAATATTTTAAATTTTCTAGTCTTGGTGCTAATACTATTAATTGTTCTTTTTCTTCTTTGGTTAATTCAAACATAAAATCCTCTGGAAAGCGGTCTGTATTACGTTTTACTTGTTGTTTTAGCTTTTTTGTTTCTGTTTCGTACAAAGCTGCTAAATCTGCATCTATCATTACTTTTATGCCTCTAAATTCAAAAATTAGATTCTCAAAACTTCTTACTGGTAATACTTCTTTCATAGTGTTTTCAAGTGTTTTAGAACTGGTCACAAAATGTGACCACCTCGCAAAATTAATTTTTTATTTGTTATTTCAAGTTTGATTTTCTTTATCCTATCGGGTGGAACTTGCTAATGTCTTCTTGTAAATCGTCTAAATCATTCATAAAATAGGCTTCTGTTGAACTTACGTAACGATGCCCTGCCATATATTGAACTTGTCGAAGATTGTAGTTTTTCAGCCAGTGGGTTATTACGCTTGTTCGGATTTGTTGTATGGTGGTTATCTTGCTATTTTGTTTGTTTAGTTTCTGTATCAGTTTTTGAATGGTGTTGTTAAAGTGGTTACCTGTTCCTGAACTGATAAAGAGTTTATCACTTGTTTTATTGTGAAGTTGCAATATTTCTTGTCTTGTTTTCAGGATGTATTCCCTCGTAAACACTAAGCTGAAGCGTTGACATTTTAGTAGAGGGCTTAGTGCTATGATTCTTAAAATTCATAAATCAAAAATACTATTTTTTTATAATGTATTTCGACCTAAGTAACCACACACATTGCCCCATCTGTCCGTAGTTTGAAGCCAAGCCTTTGTGTAATGGCAACTACGGACCTTATATCAATTCTGTTTTTTATATTTTTTTGTTCTTCTACCACAAACATACATCAAAAGTAATAATTATTGTTGGTTTTTAGTTATAAGTCCGTAGTTGCCAACGCTCTTTGCTAACGCTTCAAACTACGGACAGTTAGGGGTCCCGCTTGTGGTTTCTGTTATTTTTAAATCAAGCATAAATTTACTAAATCTTTTTCATTACAAAATTTTTTTACACTACTATATTTCCAAGTTAACAAACTTTTGTTTAAAAATAGTTGGTAAATAAACATCTTAAAGTATAAGATTAACCCTACTTTTAATTTTATTTGTAGTATGGAAATTACTTTTTACGGTCACGCTTGTTTTTCAATAAAAACAAAAGGAAAAACCATTTTGTTTGATCCTTTTATTTCGCCTAATCCTAAAGCTAAAAGCGTTGATGTAAACAAATTAACTCCTGATTACATTTTAATTTCGCACGGACACGAAGATCATCTTGCCGATGCCGAAACCATAGCGAAAAAGACAAATGCAACGCTTGTTTCTAATTTTGAAATAGTAACTTGGTATCAGGAAAAAGGGATAACAAAAGTTCACCCTATGAATCATGGTGGTAGTTGGAGTTTTGATTTTGGCACAGTAAAATATACAAATGCTATTCACTCAAGTATGTTGCCCGATGGCTCTTATGGAGGAAATCCAGGTGGTTTTTTGATTAAAAATGAGGAAAATTCATTTTATTATTCGGGAGATACAGCCTTAACAATGGATATGAAACTGATAGGAAATTCTGAAAAACTTGATTTTGCAGTGTTGCCCATTGGCGATAATTTTACCATGGGAATTGATGATGCAATTATTGCTGCAGAATTTATTAATTGTAATAA
>Ga0210006_1003180_pt1 | contig 10398 bp, 2 predicted proteins | sample CryGey02umfilter_2_FD_185452 | JGI IMG/M metagenome (GOLD analysis project Ga0210006, IMG submission 185452) | Groundwater microbial communities from aquifer in Utah, USA - Crystal Geyser 4/10/14 0.2 um filter (SPAdes) (version 3) | ecosystem: Environmental > Aquatic > Deep subsurface >... | reverse complement strand
CCCTTATTGTGCTTCTTAATTTTTGGTCTTTTAATAAGTACGGTGAATCTCCAATGATATAAGGACTTGTTCCTTCTTGAACTTCATAATGGTCTATCCCTGATTCTTTATCGGTTGCAAAGAAGCTCACAAAATATTGGTTACCAAAAATATGCGAGTCCTGGCTTACGATTGCTTCAATAAACTCGGGCGGGGTCTTATCTTTTTCAAGCAAATCCTGCCATTCATCTTTTGCCGGTGTCTCCGGCGGTCTCGTTAAAATGCTTAATAAAAGTGGCCTTAGCCAGGGATTAATCTGGGTTCCTTTGCCATCGTGTAGAAAAACTGAAAAGCCGTCAAGAAAATCTATTTGCGCTTCGCCCTCGTTTTTGGCAAGAAAAATTATCTTTAAAACTTCTCCTTCTTTGCCTTGAAAACCGTCTTGTACCCCCCCCACAAAACTTAAAGTGCCTTTATCGTTAGAAAAGACTGGCGGTTTCGGCCAAAGAGCAAACAAAGAATTGCCCGTGCTCACTTCTTTGACCTCCAGTTTATTGTTGTCGTATAGAATCGTGCCATCAACAACATTGATAGGCTTATCGGGCGTGGAAATTTTCAGATTAACCAGAAATGTATCGCCCTCATAAATTACCGGCGTCTCTAAATCAAAATAAACGGTGGTAGCAGCTTTAACGCTAAAAGGCCAAAGGAAAAGGCCTATGACAAAAATCGCTCCAACAACTAAATATTTTTTTTCATTAAAATTCTTACTCATTTTTATCATATTTTAGCATTATTTTATGTTAATTCCCGGCTTGCCCCACTGATAAAGCAAGATAGAGAAATCAACAGAATTAACTTGTATGTCTTTATTAATGTCAACACAAGCATTCCTGAATGGTGGCTGCGTTTTCCAGAAATAAAGCAAGATAGAGAAATCAACAGAGTTTACAATGCCATCTTTATTAAAGTCAGCGCCGCTGCAAACTGGCTCTTCCTCAACTGGTGGCGGTGTTGGGGCCGGTCCTACGCCGCCTCCTCCGCCGGGCGGCGATGGACAAGTGCCGCAATCTGTCGGACAGGAGCTGCACGTTTCGCTACCGTTACAGCTTCCGTCACCACAAGTAGGCAGTGTCACTCCACTAACCGCATTAAATTGTAAGGCGGCCACAGATTTTTCCGTTCCCCAATAAACAACAACTTTCCAGATATAAGTTCCTGTGTTATTCACCGTGAGCGTTTTATTAAATTGTTCCTCTACCCCTGGCTCAATCCATTCAGCCCCTTGTCCCCACGCTATTTCACCTACTCCGTCGCAAACATTTTCTATCGTATCAACCACGCAGTATTTATAATGGTATTCGTAGCTGAGTGTACCTTCGTTCGCTATGGCAAAGTTGGCGGTAATACTTGGCACCGTGTTATCGGTAATGGAGTTGATGGTTACCCGAGCCGGCGAGGCCTCAACTTCAAAATAACCGCTGGTTTTAATTGGATTAGTTCCTCCCGTATTAATGGTTACCACTGTTTCCCAACGGCCAGGGCCTTGGCCCGCTCCTATTGTGGTCACATACTCATAAGTACCAGTAGCAATCTTGGTCATATTAGCATCGGTAATAAAGGCACTGCCGACGGCATTATAAATTGTTATGGTTGGGGTTGCTGCGGCATCAACTAACTGTGTTTCTAAATTATAAATATAGAGTTTAGCCTTATAATTGTTGGCTCCACTGCCAGCCAAAACCTCGCCATCAGATACAAAATTAATCATACGGTTATCCGCAAAGGCCTTGCCAATACTGCCCGCGGTGGTTAAGTTGGTAATCAATACATTCCAGACGTCTTGAGCGGTAATATCATTGCCGTAGTTGGTGAGTTCTCTAGTAGCGCTTTGCCAAACCGCAGTGGCAATACTGGAAGTAGCGTAGTCAGTCAAGGTTCTGGTTGTCGCGTTCCAAACATCAGCCGCGGTTAGGTTGCTGGTTCCCCTTGAGGAAATTGTGGCGTCAATGTTATCTTTTAATAGTTTTCCGATTGAGCCGGTTTCGCCGATTTGGGTTAAAGCATATTCCCAGATAGCGTCGGGGTCGGTAATGCTGCGGTTGGCATAGCTCCAGACATCCGCGGCAGAAATGTTGTTCAAGGCGTTAATTGAGGCCTGGGTTGCTTTAGGAGTTACAATCGCAAAGTCCTTTGCGATATAGGCGTACTGCGAAGTTCCGGCGACGGTAACATTTATGTCATCCCAGGACCCCACTGAATTATAGGTCATCATCCCTACCATTCCTTCTGGGAGTGGGCTGCTGTCGGTATAATCAACTTTCAAAACATCATTGACATAGCCTTTAATATTCCCTCCTGTCACCACAACTTTCATGGTATACCATGTATCGCTACTCCAGGCGGTGCCGGACGGCGATTCTTGGAGCGTTGCGCCGTTCTTTCTTAATCGGACATTCCCAGCGCCTTTTCTGAAGTAGAAGTCATAGTTCTGGCTAGAGTTAGCATATCTAAATGTTATCCCGACATAGTCACTGCCTGCATTGGCTCCCCCCGGAAGCGTGGAGTCCATCCGAACCTTTGCTGTGTAAGTAAAGTCTGCGAAGTTACCGCCCGCTGTTGAAAATGCATACATAAAGCCGCCGTAGTCCGTCTTTCTATAGACATATCCTTGCGGCGCGCCCTCACTATATACAGTATATGTCCCGCCGGTATTTGACCAACCATCAGCATTCCCGTCTTCAAAATTATCACTGTAACTTGTACCACCTGTGGATTGTGAGGCCTGAACAGCTAGTTTATACACTCCTAAGCTTGCTCCTGTGGTGTTAAAAGTATGGGTGTAAATTCCAGTTGTGCCGATTTCGGTAAAGTTTACTGTGCTGCCACTTTCGCCCGGCCATGTTTTCGCGCTGTTGTTCGGGTCATAATACACTCCGGTCGGCGTAACCCCGGAAACAGGAACCCCGTTGTTTTTTACTTGTATAGTAGCGCCTGCTGCCGTGTCTCCTAATTCAAATTCGCTTACGGTGTGGGTTTCAATAGTCAAACCGCCTACGCCTCCGCCGCCTCCAGTGCTCGCCGTGCTAAGCGCCGCACCTGTGGTGCCTTCGGCAAGGTGGTCAGCCAACGCTTCGTCCCAAATCGCGTCGGCAATCTGCGCTGGTGTACTGATGCCAAGATTTGTGTTGGCGGTTAGGGTTCTGACAGCCGCATTCCAGACATCATTTGCTGTCAAAGTGCTGGTGCCACGAGAAGAAATAGTGGCATCAATATTGGTTTTCAAGAGCATTCCGATTGAACCGCTATTGCCGATTTGGGTTAAAGCGTATTCCCAAATAGAATCAGGGTCGGTTAAGCTTCGGTTAGAATAAGCCCAAACATCGGCGGCTGAAATATTATTGAGGGCGTTAATCAAACTAATAATCTCATTTTTAGCAGCAGTTATATCGGCCTGGGTGGCTAAACTTCCTCCACCGGTCAGTGTTTGATCTGTCAATCTGCGGGTCGGAGCAAAGGTATCGTTCCAAATATCAGCAACAAGAGTTCCGAAAGTAGTCAGGGAACGGGTGGAATAGCTCCAGATATCCGTAACCAAAGTACCGAAGTCAGTTAAACTACGATTGGCATATTCCCAAACATTGGCAGCAGTTAAAGTTGAGCGAGTAGATACTGCCGCGTCAACATTGGCCGCCAGTTGCTTTCCAATAGTGCCATCGGTAGTCAAGTTGGCAGACAAGATATTCCAAATATCTTGGGCGGTGATGTCGTTGCCATAGCTTGTAAGTTCTCTGGTCGCTTCAGCCCAGACGGCCGCGGCAATAGTTGCCGAGTCGGGATCATTAAAGTTGGCATTTGAGGTGAGGGTTCTTGTTACCGAATTCCAAACATCGGCAGCAGTTAAGTTGCTGGTTCCTCTTGAAGAAATTGCAGCATCAATGTTGTCTTTGAGAAGCTTGCCTATTGAACCTGTATTTCCAATTTGAGTGAGGGCGTATTCCCAAATCGCATCAGGGTCGGTGATGCTTCTGTTGGCATAACTCCAAACATCGGCGGCGGAGATATTGTTGAGCGCGTCAAGAGATGCTTGTGAAGCTCTGGTGGAAATAGCAACATCCACACCTTCAGCCAATTGTTTCCCGATGCTGTCTTGCAAAGTGAGGGTGTTGGAAAGAGTATCCCAAACATCGGCTGCGGTAATGTCATTGCCGTAACTCGTAAGTTCGCGGGTAGCTTCTGACCACACAGCAAGAGAAATGTTGGAAGTGGCATAATCAGTTAGAGTACGAGTTGATTCGCTCCAAACATCTGCGGCGGTTAAAGTAGAACGAGTGGAAACAGCGGCATCAAGATTGTCAACGATATGCTTGCCAATAGAACCTTCTGTTGTTAGTTGAGTTTTAGCAATATCCCAAATCGCTTTGGAAGAAGTTGAGGTTAAGTCAACCTCTTCAGTTAAGCTACGAGAAGCATAACTCCAGACATCGGTTGCGGAAATGTTGTTGAGAGCCGAGATTAAGGTTTGATTCTCATTAATTTCAGTTATGAGATTAGTTTTCATCGCATCAAGATCTGCGGTAGTCGCTATCTGTCCACCACCTCCAAGCAAAGCCGAAGTCAAAGTTCTGGTAGAGTTGTTCCAGATATCAGCAGCAAGAGTTCCAAAGGTGGTTAAAGAACGAGTTGAATAATTCCAGATATCTGCCACCAAAGTTCCGAAATCAGTTAAACTGCGATTTGCATATCCCCAAACATTAGCCGCAGTAAGCGTGGAACGGGTCGAGACTGCCACATCAACATTGACTGCTAATTGTTTTCCGATGGTGCCTTCGGTAGTTAGGTTGCTGGATAAGATATTCCAAACATCTTGGGCTGTAATGTTGTTGCCATAGTTAGTTAATTCTCTGGTCGCTTCAGCCCAGACGGCCGCGGCAATAGTAGCTGAATCTGGATCATTAAAGTTAGCGTTTGAGGTTAATGTGCGGGTGACATAATCCCAAACATCGGCAGCAGTTAAGTTGCTGGTTCCTCTTGAAGAAATTGCAGCATCAATGTTGTCTTTGAGAAGCTTGCCTATTGAACCTGTATTTCCAATTTGAGTGAGGGCGTATTCCCAAATCGCATCAGGGTCGGTGATGCTTCTGTTGGCATAACTCCAAACATCGGCGGCGGAGATATTGTTGAGCGCGTCAAGAGATGCTTGTGAAGCTCTGGTGGAAATAGCAACATCCACACCTTCAGCCAATTGTTTCCCGATGCTGTCTTGCAAAGTGAGGGTGTTGGAAAGAGTATCCCAAACATCGGCTGCCGTAATGTTATTGCCGTAATTCGTGAGCTCTCTTGTGGCCTCAGACCAGACGGCAAGTGAGATGCTTGAGGTGGCATAGTCGGTGAGAGTGCGGGTGGATTCTGACCATACATCGGCGGCGGTCAAAGTTGATCTTGAAGAAACAGCAGCGTCAAGATTGTTGGCAACCTGCTCGCCAATTGAACCGGCAGCGGTCAGGTTGGCTTTCGCCACATTCCAAATTTCCTTAGTTGAGGTTGGGGTTAGGTCAACTGCGCCAGTCAAGTTTCTGGTACCGTAACTCCAGACATCAGATGCAGAGATATTGTTAAGAGCAACAATCAGTGCTTGGTTTTCATTAATTTCAGTGATGAGATCGGCTTTCATTGTATTAAGATCCGCAGTAGTAGCTAATTGTCCGCCACTCGTAAGTGTGCTGTCGGTTAATCTGCGAGTCGGAGCAAAAGTATCATTCCAGACATCAGCCGCCAGAGAACCAATGGAAGTGAGGGTGCGGTTGGGATAAGACCAAATATCAGCCGCCAGTGTTCCGAAACCGGTAAGAGTGCGGTCGGCATAACTCCAAATAGCGTTAACCAATTTGCCTTCGTGGGAAATAACATATTTATCGCCGGAAGCTATTGGAGAAGAAAAGGCAGAGGAAACGGTAATCGCGTTGGTATTCTTATCAAAACCGGAAATCGCTCGTTTCTGGCCGATATTTACGCCGGACATTACTATTAATTCGTAATTACCCCAGTAATCATCTGGCTGGTCTAATTCAGCATCAATTAAAGTTAAAGTTGAGCCGCCGTCGGCAATTCCAGCAAAGTCAAAAGTGGCTTTTCTGACTAATTCCACATTGTATTCCACATTTTCTTGAGTTGGCTGGTCAGCCACTTGAGAAACCGCGCCCGAATCAGTGACGCCGGCAATATACTCATTTTCTGCAATTTGTCTTGAAGTTAACTTACGGGTAGTGGCATTCCAAATATCTTGGGCAATAGAAGCGCCGGAAGTCAAAGTTCTGGTGCTATTTGACCAAATATCAGAAACAAGAGTGCCAAAAGAAGTAAGGGTTCTATCTGAATACTCCCAAACGCCTTGAGTAATATTGGCAACATTATCCAAACTTCGGCCGGAATAAGACCAAATATCGCTTACTAAAGTACCAAAAGAAGTTAAGCTTCTGGTTGAATATTCCCAAACACCTTGAGTAATATTGGCAACATTATCCAAGCTGCGGCCGGAATAAGACCAGATGTCAGAAGCCAAAGTGCCAAAAGAAGTTAAGCTACGATTTGCATATTCCCAAACACTTTGCGGCATCTGGTCAACTTTAGTTTGAAGAGTATCAACTTTTGTTTCTAAAACGGTAACTTTATTTAAAATTTCCTGTTCAATTGTGATATTAATCGTAATCTGGCCCAACGAATAAGCGCTTACTTGCGGATTCACCCCGTCACTGGTAATGCCGTAGATATAATAACTGCCGGCGTTAACTCCGGTCGTATCCCAAGAACAAGTTGCACCTGTTCCTTCCGGCGCTGAGGCGCACGCACCGGTAATAGCGGTACCGTCAAGACCGGTATTGTCGGTATCGTAATAAAAAGCCGCGTTAACTGTTTCCTCGGGATCAGACAAGGTGTATGTAATATTGTAAAGGTCGCCGACAGTTACTGTATCATCAACTCCGTCCGGCTGGGAAATGGAAAGCGAAGGCGAGGTGTTACTCGGAACTTCAAGCTCAAGCCAAGTGACCCGCATTGATTCGCCACCGCCTAAGTTCGTCGTATTAATCATAAGCCGCAAATCGCCATAATTGGTTATCGAATCTGCTTCCGCGTTAGTAAGAGTAAAAGAGGCGTCATTATATACTCCTCGCGTACCACTGATATTGCCGCTTGAACGAATAAGCGTGGCGCCTTGGTAAAGGTTAACTACAATATATTCTCCCGTACCAGCTCCAGCTGGCTTGTAGCGCCAGCGGACAATGTGGCCCGTGCTTACTCCCGGATCAGGAACAGAACTCAATCCAAATTCTGCCGTAGTGTTTACTGCGGCTTCGGCGTAGTCAGTGTCGTCGTTCGCGGTCACTTCATCAACCGTCTGCCAGAGCTGCGGAGCGCCGACAGCCGTCCAAGAACCGGCGCTGATTGTGCTATTTGGCCTTCCAAACTGGGCCGCCTCGGCGAAATTTGAACTCAAAAGAAAAATTCCAAAAACCAAGCCGAAAATTACTATCTTTTTGAAATAGTTCTTTAAAAATAAATTATTTTTACCCAATTTTAAAATCATTCCCCCCTTTTTTATTTTATTTATAACACTTTGATCTTTATCTTTTTGTCCATCTTCTCTTTTGTACCAATTCTTTTTGCCTCTCTTCTCTTCTGTATCAAGGTTATCCAAAGAAAAACCACAATTGGCAAAAACAAAAGATTGGAAATAATTTCTTTTGTTGAGCGCACCGTATAAAATCCGCCAATAATTAAAATGGTCGAAAGAAAAGCAGAATAATAAAGCAAGATTTTATATAAATTTGGTTTTGGTATTCTCATAAATTTTATTTGTTAATTAAATTTATTAACTCAGCGAATTTAGACCAAATGCCAAGAAAAATGCTAAAGTCAGCCAAATCAACTTCGCCATTTCCGTTCAGATCCGCCTCGCAATCAGCCGAACCCCATCTGTATGCTAAAATACTTAAATCGACTAAAGTGATTTTGCCATCATGGTTTAAATCCGGATTTGAAGCACATTCTTGATTTTGAAATAATAGCTCAAAGCCACTTATTTCTATTTTACCAACCGCTTCTGGCGGGTCTGACCTCGGCACAGAAAAAGTGGTTTGAATAACATCGCTTTTTCTATTTTGTTTATCAATTGCAAAAAGTGTTAGGTCGTGAATCCCTTGAGAAGTATCTTTAATTTCCAAACGGAACTCACCATCTTCATTGCTTATTCCTTTTGTTTCTTCTTGATTATCAATACTGGCAACTACTTCTATGGCTGGTAGAGTTTTGCCTGAAATGATAACATCTTTACTTTCATTATCTGCAAATACTGTTTGAGCAAAGATAAAAAGGAATATTAAAATACAAAAAGCACCCCAAAAGGGATGCTTGTTAAAATTTTGCCGATATAAAATTCCGCGAGCGTTATTTACTCTCTCTCTCTCTCTTAATAATGCCTTAGAGGTTTTTGTGAGTTGTTTGTAAAATTGTTGTTTGTCCATAACTACTGTAATTATACCAAAAAATTAAAGAAAAGAGTAGAAAAATTACTTTCTTTTAATTTAACTTATTTTTAGCTTTTTATTAACCTTTCTGACACCCTCAAACATTTTATCTTTGGTTCTTTCTTTATGTCGCTAATTCAATTCAAATTGAACAAAAGAAAGCATTATGTTTCTCAAAATCTTTGCTGGGTTAGAGGTATCAAATTTAATTAGCCGATAAAAATCTTTTGGAAAACGGGCAAACCTATCAGTTTGTAAGCTAAATAATCTTTATCAATTTTTCTAATTGCTTTATATCCTCAAATAATTCTCGCAAGACAGGACGATTAGTTATTAGCTCCGTTGTTGGTTCTTTTATTTCTGACTTTTTCCCGCCCTTTTTTGAATACAAAATAAGGGCGAGGTCGCGAGCCCCCGCACCAGAACAAGTTCGGTACGGGGTAAACTCCGCGAGCGACCGAGCCCAACGAAAAAGAGGCTGAAAACCCTGTTTTAGCTTAATAAGTCCAGTGAAACTGGACTTGTGCTGGAGGGAGCAGATTGGCTCGCGAGGAGCAGGCGAAGCCTGCGACGAGGGTTGACCGAGCCAATCTGCGACCGACAAACAGGGAATAAAAACTGGCAAGAATTACGATAAGGGTTAACCACGAAAGTGGCATATAGTCGGGGGTCAGGTTTTAGCGGTTTAAATTCAACTTCCTTGATTTATGGGTTAAATTTGGTAAGATAATGGAGAAAGTTTGAAATCGTTTAATGCGAGCGCCTACACTTTCAGATACGAACTCTCTTTGTTGAGGGGGGAACGAGCTTGTCTCGTTCCTGCCAGAAAATTTTGCCCTGCCTTGCGAAAGCAAGGCAGGGTTTTCTTTGTTATCAGAAATTAGAAAATTCTTTGAATTTTCCGAATAAAACAGGGTGATTTTGACGGTTTCTTTGGAGCGGGTTTTTATCCACAGTTACGTCTTTCTAAATTTTCCAAGAATGTAGTATAATGAAATTGTAACCAACTGGTGAAACGCATTTTTGATGTAATCTAAAAATAATTAAAAGATTGTATCACCAGACGGGCAACCTCTGTTCAATCGTGCGTTTCGCGGTTGGTTACAACAGGGTTGCCCTTTTGGTTAAAAAAATATGAACAAAACAAAATTCAAACAATGCGCCATCTATACGAGAGTTTCAACCGACCTGCAAGCCGAAAAAGAGTTTTCTTCTTGCGAATCGCAAGAGCAAAAAATCAGGTCATTTATTGAAAGCCAGAATAACTGGCAAGTTTTTAAAGTTTATACTGACGCCGGTTATACCGGAGCCAACACTAATCGCCCTGCCTTACAAGAACTATTAGAGGATATAAAGCAAAACAAAATTGACATTATTTTATCTTACAAAATTGATAGATTAACCCGTTCTCCGAAAGATTTTTATCAACTAATTGAGGTTTTCGATAAATACCAAACCGATTTTATTTCTATTACCGAACGCTTTGATACCTCTACTCCGGCCGGCAGATTATTAAGAAACATAATGCTCACCTTTGCTCAATTTGAAAGAGAATTAACTTCAGAAAGAACCAGAGACAAAATGTTAGAGCGTGCCAAAAAAGGATTGTATAACGGCGGAAGCGCGCCTTACGGTTACCAGAGAAAAAACAAAAAACTAGTCATTAACCAAAAGGAATCTGAAATTATCAGGTTGATTTTTGAAACCTATGTTGAAACCGGCTCCATAGGTGGAGTATATGATTTTCTCAAAGAGAAAAACATTAAAAACAGGCAAGGAAAAACCTTCTCTAAAGCACACCCTGCCCTTATTTTAAGGAACATCACTTATACGGGAAAGTTCAAATATGCCAGCCAGATTTACCAAGGAATCCATCAACCTATAATTTCAGAGA
>Ga0210006_1003173_pt1 | contig 10424 bp, 7 predicted proteins | sample CryGey02umfilter_2_FD_185452 | JGI IMG/M metagenome (GOLD analysis project Ga0210006, IMG submission 185452) | Groundwater microbial communities from aquifer in Utah, USA - Crystal Geyser 4/10/14 0.2 um filter (SPAdes) (version 3) | ecosystem: Environmental > Aquatic > Deep subsurface >... | reverse complement strand
AAATTAAGTTTGGTTTGTTGTTAGAAAAAGCTTTAAGCTTGGATGCTGATTTCGTTGCCACCGGACACTACGCCCGCCTTCGGCGGGAAATTCCAAATGGGGCCCAGCCGAAGGCTGGGAGGGAGGTGGGCGGGTTGGAGTCCAAATTCCAGATTCCAGATTATAAGTTATTAAAGGCGAAGGATAAAAACAAAGATCAGTCTTATTTTTTGTGGCAGTTAAGTCAAAATCAACTAAGCCGGATTTTGTTTCCGATCGGCAATTATACCAAGGAAGAGGTAAGAAAATTAGCTAAAAAATTTGGATTACCTGTATTTGATACGTCGGAATCCCAAGAAATTTGTTTTATTTCAGGAAACATCGAAGATTTTTTTAAAAAATACCTCAAAGAAAAACCGGGGAACATTGTAGATAAACAGGGCAAGATTTTGGGACGGCACAGGGGTTTATGGTTTTATACCATTGGCCAGAGAAAAGGCATTGGATTGTCCGGCGGTCCATATTTTGTTCTGGATAAAAATATTAAACAAAATGTTTTGATTGTGACAAAAAATGAGAAGAACTTATTAAAAAAAGAATTATCAGTAAATAATATTAATTGGATTTTGGGTAAAGCACCAAAGTTTTCTCTGAAAATAAAAGCCAAAATTCGCTATCGTCATCAACCAGCTTCAGCTACGATATCCAAAATACAAAGTAGAAAATACAAAATACTATTTGACCGGCCTCAACGAGCCATAACATCTGGTCAGTCGGTAGTTTTCTACAAAGGCCAAGAGCTTTTGGGCGGCGGAATAATTTGTTATAATGAATAAATTAAAGTTATGCTTAACGATTTAATCATTATTGGGGGCGGGCCGGCTGGAATTACAGCGGGTATCTATGCTGCCAGACAGAAATTAGACATCCTTTTAATTACCAAAGATTTCGGCGGTCAGGTGGCTCGCAAAGCAGTTGGCATTGAAAATTATCCCGGATTTGAGGAAATTTCTGGAATGGAACTGATTCAAAAATTTGAGAAACAGTTAAGAAAACAAAAAATAGACATTGAAAGAGACGAGGTAAGAAATGTCAAAAAAAATGGTGAAAAGTTTATTGTCACTACAAAAAGAAAAAATAAATTTGAGTCAAAAGCAGTGATTTTAGCCACCGGAACCGACCCCAGGCCATTGGAGGTTCCCGGAGAAAAAGAATTTGTAGGTCGCGGTGTAAGTTATTGCGTTGTCTGTGATGCGCCAATTTTTACCGATAAAATTGTAGCGGTGATTGGCGGCGGAAATGCCGGTTTTGAGGCAGCCATCGCGCTTGCCAATTGGGCAAAAAAAATTTATATTTTGGAATACAATCCTGAGATTATGGCCGATAAAGAAAATGAAGAGAGAGCTAAAAAAACAGGAAAGGTAGAAATCATTACTAATATTGCGTTGAAAGAAATAAAGGGAAATAAGTTTGTAGACTCAATTATTTATCAGAATAGAAAGACTAAAAGAAATTTTGCCATACCTCTGGCAGGAGTTTTTGTTGAGGTTGGTTATCAGCCGGCTACAGCTTACGTTAAGGGGCTGGTTGATTTTAATGAAAGGGATGAAATTAAAGTTGATTTTGAAACCTTTCAAACCAAAACACCGGGCCTTTTTGCGGCCGGAGACTGCAATGTCGGCCAGTTTAAACAAATTGTCACTGCCTGTGGTGAAGGAGCCAAAGCCGCTCTGGCCGCTTACCAATATCTGCTGGCCAAAAATTTAATCTAAAAGATATGTTAAAAATTCAATCAATTATTGATCAAACAAATATAAACAAAAAAGCAAAAACTGTTGATATCAGAAGAACTTGTCAGGAGGCGAAAAAATACGGTTTCCGCGGCGTTTGCGTAAATCCTAAATGGGTGAAGTTGGTTAATTCAGAATTAAAGGGGACTAAGATTAAAACGATTTGCCTGGTGGACCCGCCCATTGGCGACAGCCCGCATCAAAAAAGAATAAAGACGTGTAAAAAAGCAAAAAAAGAGGGAGCTGACGAAATCGATGTAGTGATTTCCTTGCCTGACATCAAACACGAAAGATGGGATAAAGTTTTTAAAGATTTGAAAGAAATCTGTAAAATCCTGCCGATAAAAGTTATTATTGGTTCAGGTTATCTGACCGACGAAGAAATAATAAAGGCGTCCAAAATTGTGAAATCAGCTGGCGCTATTTGCGTCAAAACCGCGACCGACAAAGATCCGTTGGAGCACCGAGAACTGGCAGAAAAAGCCAAGCATTTAAAATTGATGAAAAAGGCAGCGCCCGGTCTTTTGGTAAAAGCATCGGGCAGAATTAAAACATTGGCGGATCTTAAATATATGCTGAAGGTTGGAGCAAATATTGTTGGGACAAGTTCAGGAGCTAAAATCATGGAACAATTATTTGAAGAAATTTTATGAACCCCGTAGTGAAATTTGACTTGCTGCGTAATAATAAGATTTTTCTTTCAGAAAAATTTTGTCAAATTTCTACTACGGGGAAAGGTCGATTTTTTTAGTTTAAATTTTAAAAAATTACATGGACTTAAAAGGAAAAGTTGCCATAGTTACCGGTGCCAGAAGAGGAATGGGCAAAACTCATGCTTTGGCATTGGCTAAAGCTGGAGCCAAAGTGGTGGTGGCCGATATCTCTTCGGAAGATTGTGAAGCAGTAGCGGCTGAAATCAAAAAAGTAAAAGGTGAAGCAATTGCTGTAAAATGTGATGTTTCAAAAAAGGAAGAGGTGGAGGAAATGGTCAAAAAAACAGTTGAAAAATTCGGGAAAGTGGACATTTTGGTCAACAATGCCGGAATTTGTCAATTCAAGCCTTTTTTAGAATTAACCGAAGAAGAATGGGATAGAACCATAAATATTAATCTTAAAGGATATTTTTTGTGCGCCCAGGCAGCGGCAAAAGAAATGGTAAAACAAAAATCAGGGGCGATTGTGAACATTGCTTCAATTGCCATGGGTCAGGTGGGCGTTGGTTTCCCAGCTATTACTCATTACTGTGCTTCAAAAGGAGGAATTGTGGCTATGACAGAAGCGATGGCGCTGGAATTAGCACCTTATAATATTCGAGTGAATGCCGTTGCTCCGGGTGCAATTGATACACCAATGATTGACCCGTTAAAAGTTGACCCGAAAACAATGGAAGGAACATTGGCCCGGGTTCCTCTTCATAGAGTGGGGGAACCGGAAGAAGTATCTAATCTGGTTTTATTTTTGGCCTCGGACGCTTCTTCCTATATGACAGGTTCTACGGTAGTCATTGACGGCGGCTGGCTAGCGGGATAAATTCGCTCGGCAACGAAGTTTCAAAGTACCTGTTCTCAAAATCCCAGCGAGATTTTGGAACCTAAGTTCTCGGTCTGTTATCCGCCTGTGGCGGAACCGTGCTAACAGGCCTCCGAAATTTACTTTGAAATTTGTTGCCTCGCTTCTACAGGCTTATCAGTACGGCCCTTGACTATCTTTCTCGCTTAAATTAAGGTAGAATAAAGCTGTGGGAAACAAAGGTCGGCAACATTTATTTAACTACATTACATCGGAGAGGGGTCGGGACGGGTCGCCGAAAGCGAATCGCAATAATTCGGCCGTGCCACGACCTCACTTGGTATTATTACTATGTCTGAAGCATATTGTGTTAAATGCAAAAAGAAAAGAGAAATGAATGATGAGGAAGAAGTTACTATGAAGGGAAAAGGGGCGACAAAAAGAAGAGCCCTGAAAGGGATATGTCCCGTCTGCGGGACAAAGATGTTCAGGATTTTAGGAAAGGCTAAATAGTTCCTTATTTACCCGAGCCGCAGTAAAGGGTGGAGAAGAACGAATGTTCTTCGACAGGAAGAGTTTTTAGCCCAAAACCGTCTTGCCCATTCAGGTTTTGTGAAGCAAAATTTTTTGGGGAGCAAGTCGGTTTTGGGTTATTTTATTAAGCAAGTCTCGTGGGCAAACCCCATTAGAATGGGTAAAAATTTTAGCTTGATTATTTTAAGCTTATTGTTGGCGTTTAATATTCTTGCCTGGATAGTTGTTTTTGATTTAAGCAAGATTCAGCCATTAGAGGTTGTTTTTTTTAATGTCGGACAGGGAGATAGCATTTTTATTGAAACTCCGAAAAAACAGCAGATTCTGATTGACGGAGGTCCGGGTTCGGTTATCTTGGAAAAATTAGGAAAAGAAATGCCATTTTATGATAATACCTTAGATTTGATAATTTTAACTCATCCGGAAAAAGATCATTTAACCGGACTAATTTCGGTTCTGAAAAGATATAAGGTAGAAAATATTTTATGGACAGGAATTATCAGGGATACCTTAGAGTTTAAAGAATGGGAAAGAAAAATTTTAGAGGAAAAAGCTAATATAAAAATTGCTCACCCTCTTCAAAAAATAATTGCCTCAAAAACAGTTTTGGAAATATTATATCCTTTTGAAAATCTGGCAGGTCGGGAATTTGAAGACAGCAATGAAACTTCAATTGTTAGCCGTTTGGTTTTTGGTGAAAATTCCTTTTTGTTTACGGGGGATATCCGTAAATCAGAAGAAAAAGCACTTTTGGAACAGCGAGCGAATTTGGACTCAGATGTTTTAAAAGTTAGTCATCACGGAAGCAAAACTTCAAACTCAAAAGAATTTGTTGAAAAAGTTTCTCCTCAAATCGCCGTTATTTCAGTAGGTAAAGATAATTCTTATGGTCATCCCACGCAGGAAGTTTTGGATATTTTAAAAAGTTATGGTATAAAAGTTTTAAGAACCGACCAGCAAGGCGACATAAAAATAATTTCCGACGGTGCCAATTATGAAATTTACAATTTTCAAAACTAAAATTACCGGCCTTAAAAGGAAATTCAATTTAACCGACCCCAAAGAACAAAGGGAATATTTTCAATTGAAAGCCGGCAAAGAAATCAAAAAACTCCGTGAATACCTGAAAAAAAATACTTTCGTCGCGTATTTGTTGGGCAAGAAAAATTCAGGGAAGGGAACTTATTCAAAAATGTTCGCCGAAGCGGTTTTACCCGAAAGAATAGAGCATTTTTCAATCGGCGATATGGTCAGGAATGTTGACATTGAACTGAAAGACGAAAAAAAGAAAAAGGAACTGGTTGCTTTTTTGGAAAAAAATTACCGCGGTTGGCTTCCGTTTGAAAAAATTATTAAATCCATAGAAGGAAGAAACACCAAGATTCTTTTACCGACCGAATTGATTTTAGCTTTGGTCAAAAAAGAAATTGCTAAAAGAAAAAAGAAAAGTATTTTTATTGACGGTTTTCCTCGCGACCTGGATCAGATTTCTTACTCCCTTTTCTTTAGAGATTTAATCGGTTACAGAGACGATCCCGACATTTTTATTTTAATTGATGTGCCGGAAGCCGTAATTGACGAAAGGATTAAATGGAGAAGAGTTTGCCCTTTGTGTCAAACTTCCAGAAATTTGAAACTTTTCCCTACCTCAAAAGTAAAATACGATGAAAATAAAAAAGAATTTTATTTGATTTGCGATAACACAAATTGCCGAGGAGCAGTTATGTTACCAAAAGAAGGGGATAGTTTGGGAATTAAACCAATCAAAGAAAGACTTAAAAAAGACCAAAAACTAATTGAGCAAGCTTTTTCTCTTTACGGGATTCCCAGGGTTTTGTTGCGAAATTCCATTCCTTTAAAATCAGCCAAAAAATATGTTGATGATTACGAAGTAACTCCTGAGTATGTTTTTAAATGGGATGAGAAAAGTAAAAAAGTGAAGATAGGTGAGAAACCTTGGGTAATTTTGGATGGTAAAGGAGTGAAATCCGTAAGTCTGTTAGCTCCGCCGGTAGTAGTGTCTTTAATAAAACAAATGGTTAAAAAGTTCTCCAGCTTTAGAAATTTTTGACGGCATTGACAGGGATTTTTGACGGGAATATAATTAAAATAGGAAAAATATATTTTGCTGGCAGTGCCCAGCTGGAAGTTAATTCCGTATTCAAAAGTAATTTCTAACCGGGCCCTGCTCCTTCTAGTCTAATTCTGGGACAAACTTTTTTTCAGGGAATCGGATATGATCTTGACCCTTGGGTCGGGACTTGGATTCCCACTTGGAATATTTTCCAGAAGAATTTGCTGGAAGAGAACAAGGCCATTAAAAAACCGCTTTTAGCGGTTTTTTGATTGAATACCCGAGTGTAGCGAAGGGTAGAGATGAATCGAAGTTCATTGACTATCTGCCCCTTGACAGGCTGTCTTGGTTTGCTATAATTTCTGTATACCTATACCTATGGTCGGGGTATAATGTAAGTTAATAAATCTATTGACTCTCATCTTTTATGATAAGACATTGCAAATGTAATCCTCATAAAACAGAAAATGAATTCTGTGACTCCTGTGGCAAAAAACTGGACGAATGCGTTTGCGATAATCCAGAAACATTAAAGGGTCAAAATGAGGGTAGCGAAGAAAATTAACGAACTCGCTCCAAAAGCTAAGTGAATAATTAAATTTATGAAAGACAAAAAACAAGATAGCTTGATTAATTTTAAGAAAGCACATAGTCATTTAGAAAATATAATTAGAATGACAGAAAACAATGAATACTGTATAAACATTATGCAGCAAAACATGGCTGTCATCGGACTTTTAAAATCCGCTCACCAGATGCTGATGGAAAACCACTTAAACACTTGTTTTAAATCTGCCATGGCAGCAAAAAACGGAAGCAAAAAAAACCTTATGGTTAAAGAGATTTTAAAAGTTACTAAACTTTTTAGCAAATAAAAACCTTAACTTTAGCACAGAAAACTATATTTAAAAAATTAGTCCATAATAACCATATGCAAAATAAAATCAAAATTAAAATCGAAGGAGTTAAGTCTCAAAATGATAAGGCCCGGCTGGAAACAGAATTAGATGTTTTGCGAGGCATAAAAGACGTTGCCATTGATGACAGAACAGGGTGGGCACAGATAGAATTTGACGACTCCTTAATTTCTAAAGATTTGGTTTCAGAGAAAATAAAGAAATTGGGTTACGGTATTGCAGGAAACGCAGAGCCCCTCTCTGTCTTAAGAGAGCATCTTTATTTCGTTGAGGGGATGCACTGCGCCTCTTGCGAAGTGCTGATTGAAAGAAAACTGCTTGACATGAAAGGAATAAAATCAGTAGAAGCAAAAACTAGCAAAGGAGAGGTTTTGATTGAATATGCTGGAGAGAAACCGAAAGCAAAGTTATTAAATTCCATTTTCAAAAAAGAAAATTATATTTTTTCCGATGAGCCGATGGTTGATAAACCTTTGACTGGCAATAATTTATCAACTATCATTCTTATTTCTCTTTTGCTAATTATTGGTTTCTTGTTCCTCAATAGATTGGGATTATCCCGCTTGGTAAATGTTAATTCAAAATCTTCCTTAATCGCCTTTTTCGCCTTTGGTATTATCGCCGGCATATCAAGCTGTGCCGCCTTGGTGGGCGGAATAATTCTTTCTCTTTCCAAACAGTGGGCTGATATATATGCCGACAAGCAATCTACTCTGGAGAAATTCAAACCACATATAATGTTTAATTCCGGCCGAGTTTTAGCTTATGGAATTTTAGGGTCTCTGTTGGGCGCTTTGGGAGGAAAATTGCAGGTTTCTTTAAAATTCACATCATTTTTTATTATTGGCATTTCCTTATTGATGCTGCTTCTGGGTCTTCAAATGTTAGGCGTTAAAAGATTGCGTAAGTTTCAATTTACTTTGCCTAGAGTTTTTACTAGATATATTGCAGACGAAACCAACTTTAAAGGGCGCTATATGCCATTCATTATGGGCACTCTGACTTTTTTCTTGCCTTGCGGATTTACTATCACAGCCCAAGGCATAGCTCTTCTTTCAGGCAATTTCATCCAAGGCGGTTTAATAATGGCTTTTTTTGCCTTAGGAACAGCGCCTACTCTTTTATTTATTGGTTTGTCGGCTATAAAATTTTCCAGCCGGCCAAAATTTGCTTTACAATTTTCAAAGATTGCCGGTATTTTAATCTTGTTTTTCGCTCTTTTCAATATTAACAATCAGTTGAACGTTTTGGGGGCTCCCAGCCTAAATGATATAAATACCATATCGTCTAAGCCGAACGAGAATAACGGAACAGTTAGCGGTAAAGATTTAGCGCCAATTGTTGATGGAAAACAGGTTTTGAAAATGGATGCTTCAGCTTCAGGTTATCAGCCAAATTATTTTAAGGTCGTAGCTGGTTCTCCGGTAAGGTGGGAGATTAATGACAAGGGTACGAGCGGTTGCACCAACGCCATAATTTCAAAAAGTTTATTTGATGGAGAAATCGCGCTTACTCCAGGACAGACAAGCATTAAAGAATTTATGCCGGCAAAGCCGGGGAAGTATAAATTTAGCTGTTGGATGGGAATGGTTTCAGGGACTATAGAAGTGGTTGACGGCAAAACCGCAGCAAAAAGTTCCGGCGTTAATGCCCAAGCCCCTAATATAGATGACAATGCTGTTATTCCGTCCGGAGCCAAAGATTGCGGTTGCGGCGGGGGCGGAAGATAGAATAAATCTACCTTAGATTAAAATTATGACCAAAAAAATCATTTTAAAAATTTTTGGCATGGATTGCGGTTCCTGCGCCGCCAACATTGAGCACACCCTTAGAAAAGAAAAGGGTGTAATTTTATTTGATATCAATTTAGCCTCGGAAAAGGCGAGCGTTGAGTTTGACAACAGGGAAATTAGTTTGGAAAAAATTAAAGAGATTGTTAAAAATATGGGTTACAAAGCGGAGGAAGAAACCTACGAGTCAATGATGGAACATAACCACGACCATCACAAGTTGTCCGGCGAAAAGGAAATCAGAAAATTAAGAAAGACATTTATATTTTCCGCTGCTTTGGGTCTGCCGATTTTTTATTTAGTTATGGCAAAAATGATTGGGCTGCCTTTGCCTGTGCTATCTTTAAAAACTGAAGTTGTAATTCAGTTTCTGATTACAACCGTCATTATGGCAGTGAATTATCCTCTTTATATATTTGGATTCAAGAAATTGATTCAAAGAAATCCGAATATGGATTCTTTAATTGAAACTGGAACAGTCGCCGCTTATTTATACAGTTTGGTTATTTCTTTTTTGGTTTGGTTTAAGCCGGGCTATGCTGGTAATCATCTTTATTATGAGAGTGCGGCTTTGATTTTAATTTTTATTTCCTTGGGTAAATATTTGGAAGCGATAACCAAAGGAAAAACTAGCGAAGCGATTAAAAAATTAATCGGGCTCCAACCAAAAGAAGCGACGATTATAAAAGATAACGAGGAAATAAAAATTCCCATTGTTGAGGTGAAAGTTGGAGATATTATCTTAGTCAAGCCCGGAGAAAAAATTCCGGTAGATGGTCTCGTGGTTGACGGTTATTCCGCTATTGACCAAAAAGCGATTACAGGGGAGAGCATTCCGGTAGAAAAAAAAGCAGGGGACGAAGTGATAGGAGCGACGATAAACAAAACCGGCGTTTTGAAATTCAAAGCAACCCGAGTTGGCAAAGACACAATGCTGGCTCAAATTATAAAAATTGTGGAAACAGCTATGGGTTCTAAAGCGCCCATTCAGCTTTTGGCAGATAAAATATCTTTCTATTTTGTGCCGGCAGTTATTGGCATTGCAGTATTGGCTTTTGCTATATGGCTTATATCGGGACAGCCTTTAGTTTTGGCTTTAACGGTTTTTGTGGCGGTTTTAATTATTGCTTGCCCCTGCGCTTTGGGCTTGGCCACGCCCACAGCCGTGATGATGGGCACAGGTTTGGCCGCCCAGGAGGGGATTTTGATTAAAAGCGGCAAGGCCTTGGAAATTGCCAAAAAACTGAACGTGATTGTCTTTGACAAAACTGGCACTTTAACCAAGGGCGAGCCGGTGGTCACGGATATCGTGGATATAAAAAATGAAAAATCAAATATCAAAAATAGCGAAATTTTAAGAATTGCCGCGAGCGTTGAGAAAAATTCCGAACATCCCTTGGCTCAAGCCATTGTTGAAAAAGCGGAACAGGGAAAAATAAAATTATTTGAAGTAAAAAATTTTGAGGCGCTTCCTGGGAAAGGCGTAAAGGCAGAATTGGAAAATAAAAAAATTTTGATTGGCACGAGAAAATTAATGATGGAAAACAACATTTCAGTCAATGACGCGGTAAGTCAGTCTTTGGAAGAACTGGAAAAAGAGGGTAAAACCGTAATGATAATAGCCAAAGAAAAAGAAATTATAGGGTTAGTAGCGGTGGCCGACACTTTGAAGGATTATTCAAAAGAAGCAGTTGATATGCTTCATCAAATGGGGAAAAAAGTCGCTATTATTACTGGCGACAATCAACGCGTTGGTCAGGCAATTGCTAAACAAGTTGGAATTGATAGAGTTTTGGCTGAAGTATTGCCGCAAGAAAAATCAGCCGAGATT
>Ga0210006_1003168_pt1 | contig 10432 bp, 14 predicted proteins | sample CryGey02umfilter_2_FD_185452 | JGI IMG/M metagenome (GOLD analysis project Ga0210006, IMG submission 185452) | Groundwater microbial communities from aquifer in Utah, USA - Crystal Geyser 4/10/14 0.2 um filter (SPAdes) (version 3) | ecosystem: Environmental > Aquatic > Deep subsurface >... | reverse complement strand
AATAATACTAAGATTTTCATTAATTTTTTCAATTTGATTAGGTAGCTTATTTAAACTATCAGTTAACTGTTGTTTTTCGTTTACAGTTTTGTTTGGTTTTAAAATTAATTCTAGATTTTGACGGCTGTCTTTGTAAGTATTCGTTGCTTGCTCAACCACCACATTGCTTTTTTCCACTAGTTGGATTAAGTCATCAGGAAATGATGCCATATTAAATAAAAGTAACATCGGTCGAGTGGATTGATAGATTTTTTTACTTATCTGTAAATAACGCGTAGATGATTTTGAAACAGCTTGACTTTGTTTGACTGATTCGTTTTTAAAAAGCTGACCGCTTTTGATTAGTAATATTCCCGAGATTAAAAGTGGTGGTAAAAAAGACAGATTGATTGTTAATACGAGAAGGATTGTGATAAAAAAGAGTCTAATTTTTGACGGTTTAAAAGAAGGAAAATGCCATTGAATTTGATGCTGCTTTTTTGTAACAGAATGTAATTTTGGTAGTTGTATTTGGAGATATTTTTCCGAACTGGAGGAGAGCGCAAACCAAATCAAATTATCCATCTGACTTGAAATTTGATCTGAATCTCCGTGAATATCAATTACTTTTGTATTGCTATTTTTATTTTTTTTACCTGCACTTTGAGCAAGTGTTATTTGATTAATGTATATATAAATACATTTTTGTTTTTTGTTTCCTTGAATGGAGAATTTTTCGTTGATCATAAAAATAATTTCAAATCGTGAATGGTTTTCTGGAAGATGGGGAGAGATAAAAATTGATTTACTATATGGATGCAATTTTTTTTGCAGTTCAGATAAAACTACATTTTTATCCTTACACACAATTAAAATCGGCTGATTTGACTCACTAGTTTCAGTAATGATGGACATAAAAAGATTATACAGCAATTGGTAACGCGTCATTCTGGTAACCCCGCCAAAGGCGAGGGCATCCAGAATCTGGTCTTGATTCTGGACAATCGGAAGTGGTGACAGAATGATAAAACCATACCAAAAAATGTCATTGCGAACCCAGCTTAGCTGGGTGAAGCAATCCCGTTAATATAAGAATAAACTTTATTACTAATGAAACTCTCGCGTAATAATTCACGGAGCTTTTTTTATCAACTTAACTTAATTAAATCTAATTGTATGTAATACATCTTTTAGGTCCGTCTTTTAGGTACATTCCAAAACGATGAATTTCAAACCCTGATTTTTGATAAAAACTTACAACTTTTTTGTCTCCAAATAAAAAGAAATAACATTCTGGATATTTATTTAGACATTTTCGAATAAGTTGTTTACCAATTCCTTGTTTTTGATATTCCGGTTTAATCAACATATTCCAAATCGTTGCAAACAAAGATCCATCAGTTATCACGCGAGCAAATCCAATTAATTTATTACCATCCCAAGCAGAAACAACGTATTGAGAATTTTTGAAAGCTTTTTCAATTGTTTTTTTATAAATTTCTCTTTTATTAGGATTCTTTAAGAATTTAACTTCGTAAAAAATATCAACTACTTTTTCATAATCTAAATCTTTTGTTTCTTTAACAGTGATTTGCATAGATTTATTTAATCAACAACCCAATAATTAAACCCCCAATTGCTCCAACTCCAATAATCGGTGTATAGGTTTTGGTGATGATTGCATCAGGCAAGCTCAAGAGCAAGCCAATAAGAATTCCTTTTGTCCAAGAGGGGATAGGAATATCCGTTATGGCGATAAAAAATCCAATGGCGAAACGGTTAATAAAAGACGCAAGCATGGTAATCGGTTTATCATTCATCGGTATTGGAATCATTAACAAAACATCGATAGTTCCAAAAGCAAATCCTGCAACAAATCCCTGAACTATTTTATTCATAGATAGTTTTTGCCTGAGAAACAACCTCATCTTTAAAATATTTACTTAAAAAACCTTCTGTTAATAAATCAACCTTTCTATGCAATAATTTTTGAAGATCATCACGCATAGCTGATAATTCAAACAAGCCCCCGTTGTTTGCAGGTGAAAATCTGACCAAAAGATCAATATCCGACCCTTTTTTATTATCACCTCGGGCAACAGAACCAAACACACCCAAATAATCAACCTGATATTTTGAACAGATTTGTTTTAACTCTTCTTTAGAGTATGTTAATTTCATATGTTTTATTTTATCATTTTTAAAGCTTTTAAGTAAACATTTTTCACTCCGCTGTTTTGTTCCTTTTTGATTATATCTTCAATTTTTTTAACCAATTCCTTTTGAATGTTTTTGTTATATTTTACGATTTCGCCCAGTGCAAAAGCAGTTGCCCACCGGACAACCGTTCCTTTATCTTTTGTATTGATCATTAATTTATCAACAGCTTTTGCGGCTTTTTCCGGATACTTTTGAGAAAGGTTGGCAACGACTCTGGCTGCTTCCCATTTAACTCTCGGTGCATCATAATTTAAGTAAGTTATTACTTCGTCAATGTAGGGGATAACCAATTCAGGTTTTTCCTGTGAAACAAATTCTAAAACTTCCATACAAATTCCTTTTTCAACCGGAGATCCGTTTTCCAAACATTTTGAAAAATTATCCAGCAGACTTTTATCTTTTTTAACTTTTTCTGACAAAAAGACCAAAAATTCTTTTGGTTTTTTATTTGTATCTCTGATTTCATCAAGTAGTTTCATAGGTATAGATAAAATTAATAATTTTTATATTATTTTTATATTAATTATGTTACGTAATTCTTTCAACCCCTGTTTGTTTGTAAACACCAAAAGTTTCTGTAACTAATAGTTTTGTACCATTAGTTTCTAGCCTTATATAGCCTGTATTTTCAATTGCACGTTCTGGAAGTTCGTCAAATTTACACCAACCTAAAAAATTTAATAAAGATCTCATAATGTTTCCATGGCATACAATCATTATCGTTTTTCCAGCGTATTCATCTGTAACTTTTTTTATAAAAGTCATCAATCTCTCTGCTCCTTGCTGAGAAGATTCCATATCTTGGGAATATTTATATTGTAATTTCTCTTTATCACTAAATTTCTTAAAAATTTCCTTCATCTTCGCACGCACTGTCTCCCGGTTTTTATAATAATTATCTCCAAAAATTCTTTCATGAATAGTTGATGATACCTTATGTTCTAGTTTTATAGAATTTGCAATAATTTTGGCAGTTTCTTGAGCCCTGACATAATGTGAAGAAAATATCACATCAAAATGAATATTTTTTAGTTTCTGAGCAACTTTTTCTGCTTGTTTTTTTCCGGTTTCTGTCAATGGAATTTCATGTAGTTTTTCTCCTTTAAAAATACCGGCGTTGTGAGTTGATTCTCCATGACGGATAATATAAATCGTTGTCATTTTATGCGTCTAAAATAAAATCAGTAATGTTTTCTTTTGCAATTACTTCTATAGGAATTTTGTAACGATTAGTAAAAGCTTTTCCATTAGATGGTTTAGTTTTTGACCATTTAATTTCATATGCTTTGAAAATATCATTTCCCTTAATTACCAAGTCAATTTCTGATCCACTTCTCGTTCTCCAGAAATATAAACTCTTGAGTTGACCTTCTAAAAGATTTTTCTTGGCAAATTCGGCAATCACCCAGTTCTCCCATAATAAACCAATATCGTTTCTAAAGCCGGAAAAATTAAAATCATTTAAGATGGCGTTTCTAACTCCGGTATCCCAGAAGAATATTTTTGTACTTTTTACTATTTCTTTCCGTAAATTACTACTAAAAGCCGTGAATCTAAAAATCACAAATGATTTTTCCAAAAGATCAATATATTTTTCTATTGTTATACGACTGACTTGTAAATTATTAGCAAGTTCAGTCGATGATACTTCTGATCCAATTTGATGTGCAAGAAGCATCAATAATTTTTTAACGATTTCCGGTGACCTTATCAAAGTTGACTGGAAAACATCTTTTAATAAATAATCAGAAACTAAATTTAATAAATATTGTGGTTTTTGGGAAGTAATTACTGATTCCGGATAACTACCATAAATAATTTGTTCTTGAATTAAGGTTTCGAGTTGATTGTTGAAATTTTCTTTTAATATTTTGGTTGTTAACTCTTTTGAATACCAGGATTGATTGTTGATAATTTCGGAAAACAAAAGTGGTGGTAAAAATAGTTTGACATTTCGACCAGTTAAGCTTTCGGCTGATTGATCCAATAGATTCAGACTTGATGATCCAAGGAGAATAATTTTAGTTTTGACTTTACTATCAAACCATCCTTTAACAATTCTTGCTGTTTCTGGTAATCTTTGCGCTTCATCAATCACTAACAGTTCAGGATTCTCTAAATTTTTCATAGCGTTTTCGGGTGAAAGATGAGAAATCCCTAACAATCTTGCCTTATCTACTTCAACATCTAAATTTAAAATAACGCTTTTATGTTGTTTAAGTACTTGTTCGATTAACGTAGTTTTACCCACTTGCCTTGCTCCCAATAAAATTACGACCTTAGGGTTTTCCAACAATTTTTTGACTTTGTTTTCTGCTATTCGATCTATATACATATAAACCCAACTATACTAAATGTCCGGACAATTTGTCAAGTGTACTTTACAAATTATCTGATTGCTTTCTTGTTTTAGCCTTGATAGCCTTATCGAAATAATTTTGTACTTAAGTATCGATTTCCCTTATTAGGAATAATGGTGACGATTATGCACATTTTTATTTACTTACTGATTTGGATTGTTCCACAAAGAGTAGCTGCAAATGAAATGCTAACCAATAAACCTTCATTTTTAATTAGGTCTCTTGATAGTTTGACAATTTTATCGTCCTAAATAAATTACTTTAAACTTGATTGCTAACATAGTCAAACTATCTTGTTATAATAATTCGTATGATAGATGTATTACAAAACATTGAAGATAGACCTTTGGTAAATATTACACAACAGCAGTCTGCAGATGTACTAAGGATAGAAAATAAGCCTGCAAAAAGAGTTACTTTTACTGATGCACGAATTTTTTTGTCAAGAGTTAGAAATAGCTTTAATAGACTACCGCAAGCTTTACAAGTGAGAATCAATTCAATTGTATTAGCATACTCTGGAATAGCAGAATTACCCAAAGGGGAAAGTCTACCAACATTTCAACAAATTAGCGATCTTGCACTTCAAAGATTAACAAAAGCTGAAATACATGATGATTTGGATATAAAAAATTTATCTGATGGGGATATATTACAAATGAGACTTGCATTACATGCTTTTCCACCTTTACAAACAGAATTTAAAGCAGAATATAAACAAGAAGAATTAGCAGAAAAATTCCCACAAGCTCTAGAATTACAAAAGTATTTAGGAGCTGATACAAAATTTAATATATATATTCATGGAACTGGAGAATTTTATATTGTTGAAAGATCTGATGGAAAAAAACAAACCTTACGATTAATGAAAACAGAAAGATCAATTGATGATATCAAAAAAGACTTATTGCAACAACCAACAGTTCTTCCACCAATGCAAGTACAACAACTTAACGATGGATCGATAGCAATATTAGCAGAATGGGCAAACGGACATCCTCCGGAGTCATTAGGGGAAATTAAAGTATGCGAACAGGCAGCCGAAAGCTTACTAACTTTACCATGGGAAAAAAGTAATCCAAATACTCCTTTTGATCTAAACAGAACAAACTTTATTGTTGAAGAGCCTTTAAAAACAGATGAACAATGTAAAGTTTTTTATGTGGATAACGATTTGCCGGAACTTTTAGTACAACTTGGTCTTTCTTTAGACATTCCTCAACGGCGCATTGATCTTCTTAATGCAGGTAAAAAGAAACTTTATTATGGAAATATTAATTAAGATTTTTTTATCCAATATTTTAGGTGATAAGAAGTTGGGCAAACTTTTTTCGATGAAGAAGAATATTATACATAGTATAATCTATTTGTTATGACAGACACAATCATTAAGTCAATACAAAATAAAATTATAGATTATTCTGATGGTAGAGCAATGAAAATTTTTCCTTTACCTGGGAAATCGGTTTTGGTTGGCGGATGTTTTGATGTGTTTCATTATGGACATTGGAAACTAATATCTGAAGCAAAAAAACAAGGTGATATTTTAATTGTTGCACTTGAATCAGATGGATTTATCAAAAGGATAAAACAGAGAAATCCAGTTCACAATCAGAAACAAAGGGCATTGATTCTTGCATCATTTACTATGGTTGATAGGGTAGTCTGTTTGCCTGATTTTCAAAACGAACAAGAATATTTTGATTTAGTTTTAAAAATCAAGCCTAATATTGTAGCTGTAACAAATGGAGACGCTAAATTAATGAATAAGAAACGGCAAGCGGAAATTATTGGAGCGAAAGTTGTTATAGTTACAGAGTATATTAAAGGATTATCGAGTTTAAGAATAATAAACTCAATAAAAAACATATGAAACTGTTTATTGCAATTAAACCGTCAAAGAAAATTAATCAAGTTATAAATCAACAAATAACTGCCTTAACTGACAAATATCCCTGGTTTGAATTAACTGATCCAAATAATTATCATATTACTTTGCAGTATATTGGTGAAACTGACAAGAAAAAAGAAATAATTGCTTTATTAAAACAATTAGTCAAAAAATATCATAACTTTCATCTTTTCACTCGCGGCATGGCTTTAATGTCAAAAACCAAATTGACAATTTATGTTAATTTCTATCGGGAAAAAATTGTGGAACAAATTGCAGGTGAATTAGCTTTACAAGAAGGTAACTTTTTTCCCCATCTGACTGTTGCTCGTACAAAAATTTCTTCAAAACAACAATATTTTGCATTACAAAAAAGATTAGCACAAATGAAGATAGTGGGACAAATAGATGTGAATAAAATCTATTTATTAAACAGTCGAACAAATCAAGGAAGATTGGAGTATGAGGAAATTGAAAGTTTTAAGCTTTTAAAGTAGTTCTACTTTTTCCAAACAATAAAACCATCCCATACGGGAGTGGTTCTATTGTTTACCCCGTAACCAGAAAGCTCTAGTATAAATCCTGTGATGAATTAATGTTCATCACTGGCTGACCGTAAATATATCCCGAGCGTAAGCTCGAGGTTACGGGGTTAACTAACAAATTCAATTAAGCAGTCCCAATTCGATACATTCCTGTTCCACAATCTGGGCATTTTGCTTTCATTGCTGGTTTACCATTTTTCATAGTAACTTTTTCCGGATTGCTAACTTCTTTTTTCGCTCGACATTTTACACAGTACATGCTTACCATATTTTATTTCGCCTCCTTTCTATTAATTTAAAATTTAATTAACCTACTCAAATGATTGTTTATACTAAAAAACTAAATTAAATAATAGTTTTTTTCAGTATTATCGTAGCAAAATATAGAACAAATTCAAGCGCAATAATAAAAACGATAATTAGTAAACTTTTTTTAAGATCACTAAAAAAATATTGCGTTGTTATTTTATCAGAGTTGGTCGGGCTAGATATAACAGGGGCTTCATTTATTTTTGGATTTATCATTTCTTCGCGCTCAATTTCAGTTTTATTAATTAAATTCGTTTTTTCAATTGATTGCAACGTTTGCAGTTGTTGAAGTCGGTTTCGATATGCAGCGATAATTTTTTGTTTCTTAGTTTTTTTTGGCATGGTCATATTGTAACCATATTGACACGCCTTTGTAAAGAGGTTAAAATAGCTATTATGTTAGTCCCAATTCTTTCGGCACTATTTTTTGCTTGGTTGATTATGTTATCTTATATTGTCTATAAGCTGAGAAAGCACTATTCGAGCTTAGTTCAAACAAGTGACAAACAAACACTAAGTGAGATTCTAGATAATCTTTTACAGGAAGAAAAAAATAATAGGATTCGCCTAAAACAACAAGAAATTCAAATTTCAAAACTACAGGTTCTATCTCAAACACATTTCGCAAAAATAGGTTTAGTGAACTATCATCCTTTTGGTAAAACAAGTGGCGACCAAAGTTTTGTTTTAGCATTGTTGAATGAAAAAAAAGATGGTATAGTATTAAATTTCATCTATACTCATGAAGGTGTTCGGATTTATACAAAAATTGTAAAAATGGGAAAAGGTGAAGCGTATGAACTGTCTGCTGAGGAAAATGAGGCAATCCATTCAGCAAAATAATTATTAATTTTATTTTTCTATGGCAAAAAAAACCGTGGCACTGATTGGTTTGTTTGTTTTTTTAATTTCTGCAGTATCTTCATATAGTTTTTTTTCACAATCAGTTAATAAACAAACAAATAATAAGATCATCAATCCTGTTAACGAAAACGGTAAAATAACAAACGGAACTGAAACGGATACGGGTGAACCAAAAACAGAAGAATGCCCAATTAATGGGATAATGATGACCAAAAAACAAAGAGAAAATTGGGAGAAACGACGACCCTTGGGAATTGTGGTTGAAAATAGTAAAGCAGCACGACCGCAGTCTGGACTTTCCAGTGCAGATGTCGTTTATGAGGCAGTAGCTGAAGGAGGAATCACCCGATTTTTAGGAATTTATTATTGTAAAGATGCTAACTATGTTGGGCCGGTTCGATCTGCTCGTGTGCACTTTATGAAGATGCTTCAAGAATACGGTGACTATCCGCTTTATGCTCATGTTGGTGGAGCAAATTGTGATGCAGAAACGGGTTCAGGTTGTGCAAATGGAGCACCGGCTGATGCGTTGGGATTAATAAGAGATTTGGGATGGTTATCATATAATGATTTAAGTCAGTTTTCAGTACCATTTCCAGTTTTCTGGCGTGATTATGAACGGCTACCGGATCGAGATACTGAACATACGGTTTATACTTCCACAACTAAACTTTGGAGTTATGCAAAAGATAATCGAAAATTGACAGAAGTTGATGAAGAGAAAAAACGTTGGGATGTGAATTTTACTAAATGGAAATTTAAAGATGGTGCTGCGGTTGATCAACGCGGAAATGTGGACAAGATCAGTTTTGGTTTTTGGGATTCTTTTGCTGCGGATTACGCAGTAGTTTGGATGTATAACAAAAATACAAATAATTATGTACGAGCAAATGGAGAAGTTCCTCATATTGACAAGAATACCAATAAAACTATTCAATCAAAAAATGTCATCGTAATGTTTGCAAAAGAATCAATGGCTAACGATGGATATAATGGTGGTCATATATTGTATCGCTTAACAGGAACTGGAGATGGACTTTTATTCCAAAATGGAAAAGCGGAAAAAATTACATGGACAAAGGAAGATGAAGAAAGTCGAACAATATATAATCTAAGTAACGGAAATGAAATAAATATTGTTCGAGGTCAAGTATTTGTGGAAATCTTGCCGACGGGGAATGAAGTGAAGTATTAAGAATAGTAGATAGTAGTTAGTAGTGAGAAGTTAGGAAATAGGAAGGAGCAATTAGCTATTAGTAATTAGCTCTTAGAATAAGGATTAATAGATTATAATAGTGTAAAATAAACAAGTAATTTTATAGAACATAATTTATGTTAGAGCATATTATCCCTTCAAAAACGCGTAGAAAAATTCTTGAGTTATTTTATCATCACCCTCAAGAACTGTATTACCTTCGAAAAGTTGTTCGGGAAGTTGATGAGGAAGTGAACGCAGTGAAACGAGAACTGGACATTTTAGAAAACGCAAAAGTATTAATAAAAGAACGGCGCTTAAATAAAGTTTTTTATACTCTTAATCGCAATTGGTTGTTTTATGATGAGTTTTTACGGATTTTTTCCAAAACAACGGAAATAGCTTCTAATATCAAAAAAAATATGAGTAAGATAGGAAAGGTTAAATTCGCTGCACTTTCCTCAAGATTTATCAAGAATCAAAATATTAAAAGTGACGAAATATATTTATTATTGGTGGGAATAATAGTGGTTCCAGAAATATCCGTAATATTAAACGAAGCAGAGAAAAAATATGGCCGAGAAATAAATTATACCGTGATGACAGAGGAAGAGTTTGCTTTTCGTAAAAAAAATAACGATCCCTTTATTTGGCGCTTTTTAAAATATCCAAAAATCATGTTACATGGTTCTGAAGAAGATTTACTCAAATGAAACAACTTAAACCGTTAATTATCGTTGCTTTATTGGTGATCATTATTTGGATTGATCTACCTGAAAATTTGCCAATTCGTTTTCAAATTGGGAAACTTAAAGTCAATACAAAGATAAATCCTTTGACAGTCGATTTGCGGATTTCTAATATGAATATTAAGCATGCTTTTCGTACGCACTTAGGTTTGGATTTGCAAGGAGGTAGTCATCTTTTATATGAAACTGATACCAGTAAAATAAAGCAAGAAGATTTAAATGATGCCTTAGCATCTGTTCGGGACATTATTGAAAAACGGGTAAATTATTTTGGGGTATCTGAACCGGTAATACAGAATATTAAGGCTGGTAACAAATAC
>Ga0210006_1003167_pt1 | contig 10432 bp, 9 predicted proteins | sample CryGey02umfilter_2_FD_185452 | JGI IMG/M metagenome (GOLD analysis project Ga0210006, IMG submission 185452) | Groundwater microbial communities from aquifer in Utah, USA - Crystal Geyser 4/10/14 0.2 um filter (SPAdes) (version 3) | ecosystem: Environmental > Aquatic > Deep subsurface >... | reverse complement strand
TGGCTGAAACGCTGAAACCTTCCGAAAAAGCCAGGCCTCCGGGATTGTAAACAAGGCTTTCTCCGTCTCCCGGCACGGCGGTGAAAGCCTGCCCCAGCCCGGAGGAGCGGGCGCCCATAGGGGCGTTCAGCCCCGGCGCGGCCGCCAGCCCGGCTTCACCGGCGGCAAGGCCGGCGCCGGCGGCGCACAGCGCAAGCGTAATGCTGAAAATTTTCGCCCCGGTTTTTCTCATTTTATAAGAACTATCTTTTCAGTTACGTTAAGCCTTGGTCCGGTAATATGCAGCAGGTAGAGGCCGCTGGCCGCTATCTTCCCGCTGTCAGTGTCCCCCGACCAGAAGAAGTTGCTCGGGGTCCCGGGCGCTGAAGGCGCAGGCCCGTTAAAAAGTTTTTTTACCAGCCCTCCGTTAACGGTATAGATGCTGCCTTTAATATTTCCCGGATAAAAAATAGTTACCGACGCCTTGACCTTTCCGCCTTTGAGCGGCCTGAAAAGATTGTCCGTCATTTTAGTGACGCCTGGCCGGTAATCTATGGTAACCGCGTTTAAAAGTCCCGCTGTCCTGCCGTCCGGATTGGTTATGCTTACTCCATAAAGTCCGAGCGGCGCATTGGTGGGAACGGCCCTTACCGTAACGCGCATATCGTCCACCCAGGTCACGCTCTGTACAGTGAGGGCTCCCGGAGTTCCGGCTATGGCCGCTATGGCGACTCCCGGAGAGAAAACCTCTCCGGTCACGGTAAAGTCTGTCGGGCCGTCGTCGATATAGGCCAGGACCGGCGAGACGCCTGTTATTACCGGGGAGCTGGTAAAAGCGCTGTAGATATATGTTGTGGCCGAGGAATTAAGCCGGGAGGTCAGGTAGAGCCGCCACCTGAAAGTCTCGGTAGAGCGCGCTACTGCTATGCCGGACAACTCGTTGACGGAGGCCGCCGTGGAAAAAACCTGGACTGGCGCGGAAGGAAAACTGAAACCGTTAACGCTGTCAGCGGCCAGAACCCTGGTTACTGTCGAGACCGAAAGGTCCGGCGCGGCTATGAACATCCGCAGGCTGCCGTCGGTAAGGGTGGAAACGTCCAGCTGGTAGGCCCCGGTAGTATCGGTCAGAAGCGCTTCCCCTGAAAACGTATCCCCGTCGTCCGAGCTTTGCAGGCCGTAGATCTTATAGGCCGCCGGGTCGGGGGCCGCTCCCGAGTCGCGGATATAATAAAGGTTCACCTTGCCGGAGCCCCCGAAATAGGGCTTAGGGGAGCGCAAGCGCGAAGCCCCGCTGCTGAATAATATTGAGAAAGCGTTGTCGCTGGTCCAGGTCAGGCCGTCCGCGGATTTAGCGCTCAGCAGGGCGTAACCGGCTGTGCTTATCCCGACATAGTAGGCGTGGTACGGTCCGCCCGCAAGAGCGGCGTCATAGTAAAGGCCGAAAGCCGTGATGGAACTCGCGTCCAGGTAGGAAGCCCGGGTGGAAAGCCTTATGCCGGGTTCAATGGCCCAGTCCAGGCCGTCCGTAGAGCTGGCGCTGAAAACGCTGTAGGCGGAAGGCGTGGAGAAATACATCCGGTAGCCGCCCGGGATAGGGGTTACGCAATGCACGGAGGCGGAAGAAAGGCGCACCCCCCCCTCCAGCTCAAAAGCGGGCGCACAGAAGCCGGCCTGCACCCAGGCCGCCGACAGCAGCGCCGCTAACAGAATTTTATTTAACAAGTTTGCCCCATACCCGGCGGCTCGGCCGGATGATGAAAGTATAACCGGCTCCGCTATCTCCTCACTTAACCGCGGTCCCGGGCAAACCGCCCGGGCCCGAAGCCTTTCGGATATAAAGAAACCCGGGATCAGCCGGGTTACTTTACCGGAGCGCGGGTTTACTCCACTCCGAGCAGTTCCACGTCGAAGCAGAGTTCGGAATCCGGGGGAATAACGCTCCCGGCGCCTCTTTTACCGTAGCCCAGCTCGGAAGGGATGAAGAGCTTGCGCTTTCCGCCTATCCGCATTCCGGCCACGCCCTCGTCCCAGCCTTTTATAACCTGCCCGGCCCCGAGCTTGAAAGTAAAGGGCTCGTCCCGGTCCACCGAGCTGTCAAATTTTTTCCCGTCCGGAAAAGTCCCGGTATAATGCACGGTCACTTCTTTGCCGCTGACGGCCGAGGAGCCTTCGCCCACTTCCACTTCTATATATTTCAGCCCTGACTTTAAGACCATTTCTTCATTCGCCATGATAGAGCCTCCTTATTGACCTGCCGACATGATAATAATACAAAAAAACACGGCGGAGCTTACCTGGCCGGCTTTACTCCCAGCTTCTCATCATACGCGTCCACGCTGAGGATATTTTCAAGGGGCAGCCGCGGCGGCCTGGCGCCCTCTCCCTCCGCCTGGCGCGGATTGAGCGAGCCCAGGTCTTCGCTTTTTTTACCTGCTATTATAAGCGCCAGGACCATATTTCCTTCGGGGATGCCCAGGGCCAGGCGCGCTTTTTCATTATCGAAGCCGGCTATGGGATGGGTTACCAGCCCCAGCTCGGTTGCGCGCAGCTGCATGGCGGAAACGGCCATGCCCAGGTCAAAAAGATAATATTCTCTTTCCTTGATCACGCAATCGTTCTCTTTTTTAGCGAAAGCGGCGATTATCCCGGAGGCGTTCCTTGCCCACTCGTTGCCCTTGCTCAGGCAGTCGTACAGCCCGGACAGTGAGCCCTTAGACCTGGCAAAAACGAATCTCCAGGGCTGGTTATTAAAGCAGGAAGCGGTCAGCTGCGCCGCGGTGGCCAGCTCCCGGACCATCGCGTCCGTTATTTCGACGGGCCCCAGGGCCCTGTAAGCGCGCCTTTTTTCTATAGCTTCTTTGACTTCCATATTTTTCCCCCTTGCCCGCTTTTTATATCAAGAACCGGGACCTGACGGACCCGGACCTCTCAATTCACCGAAAAATTCTTTCCCGTTCTTCTCCGAACAAAGCGCGTCAAGAGCATCCAGAACCGGAAGCAGGTTCTCAATGGCCAGGTCCGGCTCAAGGTCGGGATTGCGCTTGCTGAGCTTTATAGCCCCCGGTATGGTGACGCCGTGCGGCAGCAGCTCCAGGCTGTGTGCGCCGGAGTCAAAAAGAGCGGCTATCTGGCTGCGGACAACCGGCCCGGAGAGATATTTACAGGCCAGTTCCACGGTATCCGAAACCGCCTGGAACCGCGCGTCAAAGTCCGGCTCCCCGGTCTTGATATCCTTCATGACTCCGATCTTCTCCATGGTTCTTTTAAAAATATTTTCCATGGAGATCTTCAGGTCCAGGGCAAAAAGAGGATCTTCGAAAGTTATGATCAGCCAGGCCGGGGTATTCTTTCCCTGCGGGACATGCTTTATAAAAAGCGGCCTGTTTTTATACACTCCCCGGAAATTGTAATTCTGGAAAAAAGAGCTGCCTCCGGCTTTACCCTGCATAAAAGAGGTTAGAGCCTCGAACGCCCGTTTCTTCCGCTTATTCACCCCCGCGGCTATAAAAACCACCGCGACAAGGAAAACGGCAAAAGCAGTGATCTGCCAGGGCGGCCCGGACTTTAGCGGGATCCCGCTTTCATACCGTATGGTTTCAGTGTTCATCTTTACCAGTCAATCCTACAAATTAGAAACCTGCATGTAAAAGCCCGCTTTTGCCGCGCACCTTTACCTGCGGCTCTTTTTTTATTTACGATACAAGCTATGCTAAGAACAATTTTTCTCTCCCTGCTGATACAAGTCTCCGCCTTCGGCCTGATTTCAGCCGGACTGGACCCGGTCATAGCGGAAAAAATACGCTTGCTCAGCGCCGAGACATTTTTTGACGCTATAAGCTACGAACTGAAAAAAAGCCCGGCGGCCAAAGAGGCGCTCAAGGACCTGGAGCCGCAGGCTCTGGCGGCGGCGCTGGCGGAGAAAGCGGCAGGCGGGGAGAAACTTACCCAGGCCGGACTTTTCAGGGAAGTGGCCGCGCTAGTCCGGCTCGGAGGCCTTGATAAAAAAACCCGGGCTTCGGCCGAGCGGGCTATAGAGGAAGCCCGCGCCTACCTGGCCCCGGAGGAACTGCCGGCCTGGGATGAGCCGGCGCGCCCCGGGCCCGCCAAAGCCCCGGCCGGCCTGGTAACCTACAACAACGGTTCCCCCGAAGCCTCGGGTACCGATCCGGCCCTGCTTGACTGGAAAGACAAGGCCGGCTATACCTCCTCCAGGATAGGGCCGCTGTGCGCGGTCCTGGAAACCCTGCGGCCCGCTGACAAAATAGTGCTCTCAAACCTGGGCCTGGCCGCGATGCTGCCAGAATTAGGAGCGCAGAAAGAAATAATTTCCCTTCACCTGCCGATAAGCGGCTACGCGAAAAAACTCTGGCTGCTGGCCGGAGAGGATGGCGGCAAAACTCTGCTTATAAGCGATTTCCAGGGCCGGACTTTTTTGCGCCACTTTGAATTGCTGCTGAAATCTTATTATTCAGGAAAAGAGGCGCCGCTCTTAAGCGTAGCCGAGGCCCGCAAAGCCTATGAGCCTTATTACAAAGCCCTGGCCCGGCTGCAGGAGGAAAAAGGTTCCGAACTGGGAGAGCTGGAAGGACTTATTGCCGGGTACGCTGAAACCTTCAGGATCTACTGGAGTTCCTACGCGGTAGCCTCTGTCAGCGACAGCGCCGGGGACTGGCGGCTGGACATCTATCGCCCGGCAGGGACCGGCCGCTGGGGCGTCATCAGCGCCCGCTCCTCTTTTTACGGCGAAACGCTCGGAGAGAACATCCGGTACCTGGTGGAGAAGTCCACCGGGATAAAGACGGTCATAATAGCGGGCTCCGGCGGTTCTCTGGAGACCAGGCCGCTGTATGACATAGTCTACCCCTCTCATGTAATCACTCCCGGGGGCAAAATAGTTCCCAATGTCCTGGGCTCGCAGGCGGATTTCAGGGCGCATAAAAGCGCTCTCTCACCGCTTGAGGAAACCCCGCCCTGGCTTTCCGACGCTCTGGAGCAGGGCATAGGCACGGTTGACGTAGAGATGGGCCCGGCGGCCGGGATACTGGAAGGCAGGGGCCTCCGGCTCGGCTTCGCCGTACTGGCTACCGACTTTCCCATACGCCGCCCGGCCCTGGAAAAAGCCATGAAACTCGCCAGCCTGGCGCGCCAGGACTCCGGAGCTAAGTACCGCGGACTTTCGGCATACGCGAAGGGAATAGAGAACTGGATATCGCGCGGCGTACCCCCGGGCTGGCAGCCTATAGAAAAAAAGATAGGCCGCCCCCTTGCCGAACAGTCGGCACTGAACCTGTCGGCCGATGAAAAGAGCCTCGCCCCTTTTTCGGAAGAAGAAAAAGGACTGCTCGCAAAACTTGAAAAGTATTTCAGGGACCACCCGCCGTCTTTCTCGGTAAGGATGAGCCGCTTCAGGGCGGCCCGCATCCTGGACGACAGAGCCTTCCTCTCGACCGAACTGGTAGCGGACCTTAAAGGTTCCGAGGTCGCTCCTTTCACCCCCAGTTACGAGCAAAGGAGTTTCGGGGCTTACCGCTACATTTTCGGAACCCTTTCATACTGGGACGGGCCGGAGAAATACGGCGACACCGTGCTCAGGATAAAGACCAAAACCTGGAAAAGACGGGCCTGGGCAACGCGGCGCTCCGGTTTCAGGGCGCTGGTCATAGCCGCCGGGAATTCCGGGGTGGACCAGGACAAAATAGCCGCGGACCCGGTCCTGACGAAGAAAGGAGAAGCCATCTTCGCCTCCTGGATAGTTACCCCCGAAGATATGCCCGGGTCGGTAGCACTGCAGATCATAGGCGAACTGCGGCGGCGTCCCCCGGAAACCACGCAGGATTTCCTTAAAGCTGGGGAAAAGGACATCCCGGGCCTGATTGCGCGCCATGATGTAGGGTGGCTTGAGGGAAAGATAGCTGATTCGGTGCAGGTGGAGGATATCGACCTTATAAAGACGCCCTCTCCCGCCGAAGGGAATATAGCCGCCTCGGCAGCGAAGCTCGGGATCAATGTCCTCAGCGCGCCTTGACAACCCACGGGGGGGCCATTATACTATTGAGGCAAATCGGCCTGGACAAGACTTGCGATGAAAAACATCACCAAAGCCCGCCTTACCGCTCAAAACGAATTCATCGGACCTGCCGGCTGCGGCGGCGGAGCCCGTTTACAGGCCCGCCGGTTTTAGCAGAATACGGAGGAGCAACTTAATGAAAGTGCTTATAGTGGACGACAATTCGGGCACCAGGAGCATGATAAAGATAATCCTGGAAAGGACGGGCCACGATGTAGTGGGCGAAGCCGGTGACGGCGAGAGCGCGCTCAAGGCCTTTTCTGAACTGCGGCCCGACGTGGTCCTGCTGGACATAATTATGCCGGGCAAGTCCGGCCTTGAAGTACTGGAGGCAATCCGGAAGATAAACCCGTCGGCAAAAGTGATAATGGTGACGGCCGTAGAGCAGGATGAAATAAACAGCCAGATCCTGAGCAAAGGCGCGGCCGCGATAATTTATAAACCGTTCTCTTTTGACGACTTTGAAAAAGCATTCAGGCGGCTTTAACGGCCCTAAATAAATGAACGCCAAAAGCGACGGTATTTTAAGCGCAATAGCTGCCTCCGGCCTTGAAAAATGCCTGTTAAAAATGAACAGGGCCTCTTCCGGCAAATGGGAGCTGGCCGGCGCACGCGTCTTCACTGGCCGTATCCCGGAAGCCATTAAGCTCAGGAACCCCGAGGGCGGCCCCTCCTCCGCAGTTCAAATCAATGTCGACAACAGTCCCAGGTTCGCCGCGGCGCTGGTCTTCGGCTCCGGCGACATTAACCATATTTCCAGGTGCTTCGTTAACGACGACCTTTCCCGGGCCAGCGGCATAGAGCGGTTCGAAGAAGTCATGCTTGTAGAAATAGGAAATATCCTGCTCAACGCGCTGATAAACTCGCTGCTTAATTCCCTGAAAAGAAGCGCGGTTCCCTCCGTTCCGATGCACGTTTCGGGAGGAACAGAGGCCATAACGGACGGACTAGGCGCCTTTATGGATTTAAACCTGAATTACAGAATAATAGCCCTGGCCGTTAATATCCGTAGGGACGGGCATTCCAGCCGGGCAGAGATCCTGGCCATACTCCCGGAGGAACTTGCGGCGGACCTGGAGCCGGCTTGACCCGGCGCCAGGACCCGGTCTCTCACTTCACCCTTAACTCCCGCGGCTACCTCCCCGGCTTCCGGAGCTCCCCCGCTGCGCTGTCCCCGCGCCGAACCCGGCCGCGGCCGGCCTGACAACGGCCCCCCCGTTTTTCCTATAATATAGCGGCACCGAGCACCGCAAAGACCAAGATGAAATTCCCCGGCAAAAGAAAAAACAAACATTATTTCCCGGTCGCCTCCAAGGGCCGCGAGAGCGCCGACCCTCATTCCCTCCAGACCGAACCCTTTTACCTGGTCGGCATAGACCAGCTGCTGGTGGACATAGAATGCAGAGCAGACCCGGAATTCCTGGACAGGCATAACCTTAAAAAAGGCCAGTCGCAGATCCTCGGGGACAGCGCCGCAGAGGCTATCTACAGGGTGCTGAAAACCGAAGGCAGGATACTGGGGGAATACGCGGGCGGCTCAGTAGGGAACACGCTTCATAATTATTCGGTCCTGTCGGAGGAGCGCTCGGTCGCCCTCGGGGCGATCACCCGGAGCATAACCGTCGGGGACTACGCATTCAAATACATCCGCAATACCAGCGCCAAAGTCGACCTCTCCTATCTCCAGCCCTCCGGAAACCCCATGGGAAGAGCGATGTGTTTTGTCACTCCCGACGGAGAGCGGACCTTCGGCATAAGCAAAGGCTGCATGAACGACCTTGCCCCGGAATTTATCCCCGTGGAGGTCATTGAAAAAGCTTCGGCCCTGCTTATTTCCAGCTACATTCTGCGCGACGAAAAAGATCCCATATTCAGTTCCACGGTCAAAGCCTGCGAGACCGCCCTTAAAGCGAAGGTCCCGGTAGTAATGACCCTCGGGACCAGCTTCCTGATAGAATCCAAAAAAGATTTCTTCCGGGAATTTATCAAAAAGTACGTCACCTGCGTGGCCATGAACGACCTGGAAGCCCTGGCCCTTACCGGCCTTAACGACCCGCTCCTGGCAGCCGAGAGCGCCCTGGAACTCGCCGACCTTGTGCTTCTGACGGTAGGGCCCCACGGGCTTTACCTGGCGGGATACGTGGACGAACAGTTCGCAAGAAAGACCACGCACAAGCTTCACACCAAGTCCATCGTAGACTACAATATGTATGAATTCAGCCGCCCGATGCGGAAGAGCGACTGCGCTAAACCGATAAAGATCTATACCCACATCAACCCGTTTTTGGGCGGGCCCCTGGTGATTAAAAACACAAACGGCGCCGGGGACGGCGCGCTTGCGGCTATCCTGCATGACCTCGGGGCCAGGAAGTACCACCAGGCCAAGGTTCCGAATTCCCCCAAGAACCTCGTGAACGCCTTAAGCTATTCTTCCCTGTCCCAGATCTCAAAGTACGCCAACAGGGTGAGTTTCGAGGTTCTGGCCCAGAATTCCCCGAGGCTGATGCGCGCCCTGCCGGAAAAAGAAGACAGCCTCCAGGAAGCGTACTGGGACGCCTAGGAGCCTGTCCGACATAAGCAATTTCGGCTGCAATTGCCGCTTTTGGCCTGCGCCTTTGCGCCGCTCAACTTACACCTCCGTCGAGGGTGCTCGTTTCGCGTCGCTTCGGCTCGGCACAAAATCGTAAATTTCGCCATGAAAGCCTTATGCCGGACAGCCTCCTAGCCCGGGGCTGTTTTTTCTCAATATTATTTTAAAAATCTCTTGGGCCGGCCGGCATTACCCGGCGGACGCCGGCTCCGGCTCCCGGACAGCCGCCATTCCCTCTTCGGTCTCCGGGTAACCTTCGAGACCCACCCGGAAAATCCCCGGCGGCATGGCGTGGCCGTTCTCAGCGCGGCGGGCGCGCGTTCCTGTCTCGTGCCGAACCGGGCGCGCGACCGGCTCTTTCGTGAAACGCCGGCCCTTTTTAAGATTAACCAGGCGGCTGCCCGGAGTGACAGAAGCGGAAGCGCTCATTTTTGCGGAGATCCTGGCGCGCCAATTAGCAGGCCCTCTTTCCTAAGCGCGGCTTCCAGCCCGGCGCGCCCGACAAAGCTATTTTCTTTATCCTCGCTTTAACCTCTCGCTCGCAAAAATTCAGGCCGTGTCAGCCAGGCGCTAAGAAACAGGGGCGTCTTCCATCGCCGCCTCCACGGCTTTAAGTGCGTCCGAGGCTGAGCTGGTTATCCCGCCACTGTACCCTGACCCCTCTCCTATCGGGTAGAGGCCGCGGATGTTCGCCTCATATTTACTGCCGCGCAGCATCCTGACGGGGGAAGAAGTCCTGGTTTCAGGGCCGATGAGCACCGCGTCTTCCCCGGAGAACAGCGGGCAATCATCCCCCCATTGGCTGAACGCCGAAACCAGAGTTTCCGTTATAAAAGCCGGGAAGATGCTTTTAAGCTCCGCGCTCCGCGTACCCATTTTAAAGGAATTAGTGTTAATAGCGGAAGAAAGCCGGCCGGCCAGGAAATCCCTGAGGTTCTGGGCCGGCGCCTTCCAGTGGCCTCCTCCGGCCAGGAAGGCCTTGCTTTCAATATCTCTCTGGAACTCTACGCCCGCCAGCGGGTGCGGCGTGCCGTAGTCCGCGGTTTTGCAGGTTACAGCTATGGCGGAATTGGAAAAGGCGGAGTTCCTGGCCGCATAGCTCATCCCGTTGAGCGCAAGCTGCCCCTGCACGGAGGAAGCGTTAACGATTTCCCCACCCGGACACATGCAGAAAGTGTAAGCGCCCCGGCCCGTTTTACGATTTGTATAGTTAAAAGAGTAGGTTGCGGCGCCCAGGCCCGTAAAGTTTTTATACTTCTCTCCGTAACGGATAAGGTTGATGGTTTTAGCCGGATGCTCCACCCTGACCCCGACCGAAACCGGCTTCGATTCCAGGGCGACCTGCTTTTTATACAGCAGCTCGAAAGTATCCCGGGCGGAATTGCCTACGGCCAGGTAAACGCATGAGGCCGGATATTCGTCCGCGCCGTTTATCACCACCCCGGAAACCGCCCCGCCGGAAATAAAGATATCCGTCATCCTTGAGCGGTAATGTATTTCGCCGCCTCTCTCAAGTATATAGTTCCTTATATTGGCCACTATCCGCCTCAGAACGTCAGTGCCGAGATGCGGCTTGCTGATATACCCTATTTCCGGAGGCGCGCCGAATTTAATAAAGGTGTCCAGGACTTTGCTGGCATAGGGGGAATTATTAAGGCGGGAGAAAAGCTTGCCGTCAGAATAAGAGCCCGCTCCCCCTTCCCCGAACTGGATATTAGACTCGGGATCCAGCGCCCGGTCCCTGATAAAATTCTGCACGTCCGCGTGGCGCTCCTGCAGTTTCCTGCCTCTTTCAA
>Ga0210006_1003156_pt1 | contig 10441 bp, 11 predicted proteins | sample CryGey02umfilter_2_FD_185452 | JGI IMG/M metagenome (GOLD analysis project Ga0210006, IMG submission 185452) | Groundwater microbial communities from aquifer in Utah, USA - Crystal Geyser 4/10/14 0.2 um filter (SPAdes) (version 3) | ecosystem: Environmental > Aquatic > Deep subsurface >... | reverse complement strand
TATTTTTTCTGGGCTGAGCCAAATCTTCCAAACTAACTATCTTATTGGTGGAATGGGAAGGGGATGGCGGAGAAATATCGCCCTGGGCTTCGGTTGTAGCATTTGGTGTTGTGGAAGGATGGCTAGGGATACGAGGTACACAAATCTTTCTCATTTCCGCGAGTGCTTTCTTTACCCCCTCCACAATATTTGATTTGTTGATATTATATACTGGATCAAGAGAAATACGGTTTACCCCCCGCTCCAGATTTGATTCCGGAAACAATGAGTATGTACCATCCTGTTTCGCTATTATTCTCAATTTTAATGATGGGTTTGTGTTTTCATATATCAAATCTATGGCGGGAAGATTGCAATTAGGCGGGTTTTTGTCTATTTTTGGCATTTTGCCACTAATTGCACAATTAATGTCTACTCCTTCTACAGTTATGACACAGGTTTGGTCGTTAAATGTCCGTGTTTCGAATGGGGATTCAGGCGTTTCGGCTGCGGAGGTAGAGTCAGCACCTTCAACTATCAGTGGGGCATCATTCGAAGAAGTTGATTTGGCTGTTATACTGTTAGCTAATTGTTCTAATTCTTGCCGTGTTAGCATATCATCTGCTGGCTCTGTTTCAGGCTCGGCTTCTCCTTCTGCTACCGCTTCTTCTCTCGCCTGAGCTTCCAGACCAGCAATCTTATCTCGCAATGCCTGCAGTTTTATTTCCAAAGCACTCAGCTTCTCTGCCAGCACCTCAGCATCTGCGGATTGTCTCAGTTCACCCATGAGAGTTGTAAGTGCTACAAAATCATCAGCCAATTTCTGTCCTCGCGTACCAATAGTTCCATGCCGTCTGGACAGCACATCTATTTTTTCTTGTAAATCAAGAGCAGAAGCTTCGCGTCGATCTTCAAAAGTTTGTGGCTCTGTCTCTGTTGGCTTTGGATCAGTCATATAAAATATGAGGTAGTTTGGATAGAAATTATCTTTGTTCTACAATGTCTCGTAAAACTTCTTCCATCTTCTGCTTATCAATCACTGTCTGCACATCATGACGCAGTTGTCGGTCTTCTTTTTCTAGTGCCTCCAGCTCGGCGACAAGTTCGTTGTAGATCTTGGAAAGTCGCTGGTATTTTGCTTCAGGAGTTTCTTTTTTTTGTTTTACTTTTGGCATACTTGTTTTTTACAAAATGTCGAACTTGTAGCGAGTTACATTCTATTTGCTTCTACAGATAGCTGAGAAATGTACTGATTTTAAAGTCATTAACAGTCTGCACTTCTAGCGATTTTGATGGCTTTAAAATCAGTACTTGCGAGGCACTCAGAGAAAAACTCACTACGAACTCATTATAAAAATAGTATAGCACTTTTCTTTTGGAATTACTAAAAAATACTGTCAATAGAACAGTATAATTTAGCAAAATATTGGCTATTTGTCAAGTATCTTTTACCTATCTTGAAATTGTGATTGTCTTCCTTATCCTAGATCTGCTTACAATAAGCACCCCTCTTGTTAAGATTGAAATAACTCGGACAACTATTATCAATATCATTGTGAGGATGACAGATGATTTCACTATCAAAGTCATAGAGCGTACTGAAGCAGAATGGGCAACTCTGCATATAGAAGTATACTTTTGTCGAACCATAAACGCACTCTTCCAGTCGTGGGGCAGCCGAGCCAGTTAGGTGTTTGTTGTTCATATCAAGTAAGATTTGTGTCCAAGCAGCCCGCCCAGTTGGTAGAGTAGCAGTGGCTTTTTCTTCTTCGATTTTACCACTAGACTTGCTGGTTGGTTTGCTACTAGACTTGCTGGTTGGTTTGCTACTAGACTTGCTGGTTGGTTTGCTACTAGACTTGCTGGTTGGTTTGCTTGGCGGAGGATTTAAGTCCACAATTTCTGAAATGACAATTTTTTGTTCGTCTATCGTACAAGCACCCTGGTGAGAAATGAGAGCGTTTTGGAGAGTGGCAATACAAGCATTGACATAAGTAATTCCATTGGTACTACAGACAGGGTCTTCAGTAATTTCACATTCTCTTACATTTTGGACAAGATTATTGGTCGTATCAAGATAGATCCTGTTGGTGGAAGAAGTATTGCAAAAACCGTTTTTGAAAGAAAGAACTTCACAAGCATAGTTGTTAGGGAATTGGCAGTACTGCTTGTTGGTTTTTTCCTGTTCATCAAAACGCATCACCAGATTGTAGCCATAAGAAGCACAATAATCCATGGCTAATTCAATTGGATCGTCTCCAATTGGCTGTCTTTGGATAGTCGAGCTGGATAGACTGCTCACTCCTGCTGGATTTTTGTTGCCATTGTTCGTGCTACCACAACCAGTCACGATGAAGACAAGGACGATGAAAGTGAGGGAGAGGAGTAGTTTTTTCATAAAACAATCGATAATTTTTAATTTGAAATTTTCAATTCTTAAAACTTTTTGATTAGCCCATCCTGCTTTTTAGTCATGAATAATATAAATAAAATTGAAAATTTAATCATTAAAAATTGTTTATAAATTTCAAATTAAAAATTTTCAATTTCTAATTACCCTATCTTTTAAAATCAATTATCAAGTGACGTTATTTTTTGTGTTTCCTCCAAGAAATGCCTCAATATTCTCTACAGTAGTATCAATAATTCTAATAACTGATTCATTACTATTGAAAGCGTTGTGGGGAGTAATAATGGTCTTTGGGTGGTCAATTAATACATTATTCATGAGAGTGTGCCTGATAATTTCACCATGTTTTTCTTCCCACAACAATTTTTCTGGATTGAGAATCATCTCTTCGTCTTCTAGTACATCTAGTCCAGCTCCGGCGATATGCCCTGTCTCGAGACCCCAGAGGAGAGCCTCTGATTCGATCAATCCTCCCCGAGCTGTATTGATAATATACGCCCCTTTTTTCATTTTCTGAATAGATTTTTTGTTAATAATATGGTGAGTGTCGGCAAAAAGTGGCAAATGAAGAGAAATAACATCCGAAGTCCGTAGTAGTTTGTCTAGCGTGACATAAGAAAATTTAAATTTCTTAGCTATTTTCTCATCTGGAAATTTATCATAAGCAATAATGTTGGTATAGAACCCTTGGAGCATCTCAATGAAGTGTTTGCCAATATGACCAGTGCCCACGACACCGATCGTCTTATCTTTAAGATCAAACCCTCGTAAACCTTCAAAATCAAAACTGCCCTCCTTCACCCTCTTGCCAGAAGTATAAATATTTCTTGATAAAGCAAGGATGAGAGCCATGGTGTGCTGGGCAACAGTGCTCTCGCCATAGATAGGCACATTACAGACAGGGATTTCTCTCTTTTTAGCTTCTTTCAGATCTATGTGGTCATAGCCTGTGGTGAGAGCGACAATCAATTTTAATTTTGGCAAAGCATCCATGATTTCCTTGTTCACGGGCGAAGCACAGTTTACCCCTAAGATTTCTGTCTTTTTGTCTATATTGCTAATTGTCAGCAAATCTTCTGTGGTTTTGACAACATGTCCTTTGAGATTTTTTTTTAGATAACCAGAAATTCCAGACATGAGACCGTAGAATGAACAGTAATATTTTTTGGTAGGCATAAGTTAGTTAGAAAGTTTGTAAAGTCTGAAAGTCTATCAAGCTCTTAAAGCCAAAGATGACTTTATAGACTTCCGACTATAATGATTATAACAAAGTGAGCTGAGAAAAGCGAGTTTTGAAAAACAAAACAGACCTATGACAGTCTGCTTTGGATTTTATTCTGTATATTTTGTATCCTGTTATTCCACCTGCACACCCATCTGTCTAGCAGTTCCTTCAATGATTTTCATAGCGGCTTCGATGTCATTAGCATTTAGGTCTGGCATCTTTTTTTCAGCAATATCTCTGACCTGGGCTTTGGTAATTTTGGCAACTTTTTCTTTGAGAGGATTGCCAGAACCTTTTTTGATTCCTGCTGCTTTCATGATGAGTGAGCTAGCTGGAGCAACTTTGGTAATAAAATCAAAAGTTCGATCAGCATAAACATTGATCACTACAGGCACGACATCTCCTTTTTTATCAGCAGTAGCATTGTTGAATTGTGTACAAAAGTCTTGAATGTTCAAACCATGTTGTCCTAGAGCAGGACCAACTGGAGGGGCTGGATTAGCAGCACCGCCAATGATTTGGAGTTTGATTTGGGTTAATAGTTTTTTGGCCATATATCTTTGTAATTGGTTATATCTGCCCTAGGTCTTGAGCTTTCAGCTTTCTGACTTCAGACTTCTTATTTTTCTATTGAGAAGCACCCTATGTCGGACCAATAGAAATTATTTAGTTATAGTTTTTATTAAAACATTAATCTTTTTTCCTAAAATATGGCTGGATTGATAGATAAAGTCAAATTTTTCCTGACCAATAGCCGAAGTCCAAAAGCTGATAGCGGAAGTCCGACTAAATTTTCTTCACCTGTAGAGCATCCAATTCTACAGGAGTCTCTCGGCCAAACATATTGACCAACACCTTGACTTTGCCTTTGGAGTCATCCACAGCATTGACCTTACCTTCAAAATTCTTGAATGGCCCGTCAATGATTCTTACTGGTTCATCGATTTGGAGATCGATCTTGTGGGTCGGATCTTCTACTTCCATGCGTTTCATGAGCGATTCCATTTCTTTGGCGTCAATCGGAGTAGGTGTCGTGCCAGAACCAACAAAACCTGTTACGTTGGGAGTATTTCGGACTACATACCAAGAGTCGTCTGTCACAGTCATCTCCACCAAGACATATCCTGGAAAGATTTTTTCTTCAATAGTTTGGCGTTTGCCATTTTTGATTTTTATTTTTTTCTCTTTGGGAATCAAAATATTGAAAATTTTGTCAGACATCTCAAAAGTCTCAGTACGTTGTTCGAGATTGCGCTTGACATTTTCTTCATATCCACTGTAGGTGTGAAGCACGTACCAGCGTTTTCCAAGTTCGAGGGTTTGTTTGGCCATAATTTTGGTAGTTTATTAAACTAACTTAATTATATTTACAGAAGATTGATTGTCTGGTTTAAGATAACGAATTTTTTGTCATTCTACCCGATCAAAATTGCGATTCCTCTGCTGAAAAAATAGTCTAGAATAGCAAAAAATATTGCTACACCAATACTCATCGCTACCACCACAATAGAGTAGGTGACAGTCTGTTTTTTGGTAGGCCAGACGACTTTTTTTAGTTCGCTGATTGACTCTTTGACGTAATTGATGATTTTTTTCATACTGGAAAGGCTTGAAAGGCTTATTTTAGGCTAGAAATTTGTTTCAAACTTTTTGGCTAATTTCTTGGCTTTTGAAGCTTTTCTTAGGTTTTAAAAAACGGCCTATGGCCGATAATTCATTTAGTATTTGCATTATATAGATATATATCCACCATGTCAAGCTTGACATGGTGGATAATTTGGAGTATACTTATATAAAAACTTAGATTTTTAAATTTTTAACCATTTCAATATGTTAGAAGGAGATAGCAGGGGTTTATTTGCAAAGGCAGTTGATGCTGTTACTAGCAAATTACCTAAGAGCACTGCAAGAGAAGCAAAAAATGCTGTTGACGATTCTGAAGCAGCCCGCCAAGAAGAATTCAAGATAAAAGCAACACCACAAGAAGCACCTCTGCCAGACGCAGGAGCCTTAGAGTCAAACATAGACGATGATGATGCAGACAGAAAAAAAGCTGCTTAATCGAGATCTAAGTTAGAAATAAAGAACAGTCCAATTGGGCTGTTTTTTTTGTGGAGGGCCTGTGTTTAGGCTCTATAGGTGTCAGCTTGTCCCCATAAAAGTTGAAAATGTTCCAAATAACCTTTGGCTATAGCTTTATTTTTTATTTGGATGACAGTGACATCGCTGGCGTAGATCTCAATACTAACCATTTCTTGGGTGATACGTGTATAAGTCGGAGCAGATAGGCCAAAGACCAGAGTCTTTAGGACACTACCTTTTTCGGTGACAAATTTTTGTTTGAATTCTTCAGAAGAACTGTCAGGGGCAATTAGGTATTTTTTTACTTTTTTCTTTTCGAGCAATTTTACATAGTCTGGATATTTTTCTCCAATTGTCCGGTAAAAATCTGTGTCTTTGGCTCCGCCGATGATACGTATGATCCCATCTGTGTCGTGAGCGGAATTTATTACTTCTGCCAAATTGTCAAAAAATCCTTTTTGGCCGTAGAGAGTGTGGATTTCTATTTTATCAATAGAATTAATTTGTAATTTGCTTAATTCTGGTAATATTTGTTTTGCTAGTTCTTCTTTTTTTTCAATCAACTTCAATATATTGACAGGCGGAGCGGCTTGAAAATATTTTCTATTATTTTTAATCACAAAAGAAGTTAATTTTTTGTCAACCAATTTATTGAGAGCTTCATAGACAAGCTGGCGATGCAGTCTGGTTTTACTAACCACTGGCCCGACATTTGTCTGTCCGAGTTTCAATAGCTCAATGTAAACTTTGGCTTCATTTTTAGATAGACCAAGAGTTTGTAAGTGGGGAGTGAGATTCATACATGCTTATTATAGCACAGTTTTTTATTTTTGTCAAGTTTTTGTGACACTAATTATTTATTGTCATCATAAATACTTGACAGTATGGTATAATCATGTTATAGTCTTTTGTTATTAATTAATCTGAAATGTATGGCTGGATATAAAGGCAAACCAACTGCAGACAGAGAATTCAGGTTCCCTCCTGATTTGAAAGAAGATAAGGAACATACAAATAGAGAAGACATGCTTGTTTCTACTCAAGACACTTATGACCGCATTCGAGAAGAATTGGAAGCCAATAAAGAAAGAATAACAGAACTTCTAAGTGGGGTAATGGCAGAATTAGGATTTGAAGCGGAGGGCATTGATTTTGTTGTTGAACAAATTTTAGAAGTACTCCAATCTGAAGAAAACGAGTCGATAGCAGCAAATAAAGTTGGGGATATATTAGAATCAAAATTTGAAGTAGTTGCTAGAAAATTGGATGGACGTGCTGAGCTAATATATAGCCAAATTGCTATGGATATCAGAGATGGCAATTTACTTGATTTTGGCTGTGGAGATGGAAAGGTCTCTCGACATGTTGAAGACAACAATATTGTATGATATTGATGACTATCGTGCTGAGTCTGCTAAAAAGTATTCATTTTTAGATAATAAAGAATCCATAATAGAGTATGCCAAAGAATATGGAAAATTTGAAACAGTACTCGTAGTAACTGTCTTCCATCATTGTGATGAGCCTGAAGTCGAAATAGAATTTTTGTCGAGAGTCGCAAAAAGAGTTATAATAATAGAAAGCGTTATAAATGAGACCATGTCTTGGGGAGCACAAGGTGTGGTTGATTGGCTTTACAACAGAGGAATGCATCCAGGTGCTAGTATACCTGTTCCAGGCAATTTCAAAACCGTAGAGAATTGGAAGGAAATTTTTGTTAAACACGGATTTGAAACTACACGCATTGATGATTTGGGTCAAGATTTACCAATTGTGCCTGAGTACCATGTTTTGTTTGTTCTTGATAAGGTGGAAAATAATTAACACTGGTTGTATAGTTCTGCCCACATGTCAACAGTAAAATGGATTTCATCAGCTCTAAACCAAACACCCAGTGTAGCCAGAGGATCTTATATTTTTGACTAGAATAATCTCGGTTTATATTCCGACAAAGTAGGCAATCCACTCAATCTGCTGGCGGGGTCGACGGTGAACAAATTTTTATTATTAACCAGTAGTATATGAAAAAAATCAATGTGGCTATTATTGGCGTAGGTAGTTTTGCCAAAGCACTTGTAGAAGGCGTTTCTTTTTATACAAAAAATTCAGATGAAAAAATAGGGTTGATGAATTTTTTGATTGGTGGTTATCATGTTAAGGATATTAATTTTGTGGTAGCATTTGATATTGATGAAAGAAAAGTAGGGAGAAAACTACACGAAGCAATTTCTGAAGGTGGCAATGTGACTAGACAAATAACTGAGCCGTTAGAATACGACGCCCTAGTATACAGAGGCCCTACTCTTGATGGTGTGATTGAAAAAATGAAAGGAACTTTTGTGCAAGAAAGTAAAGCCCCGATAGCAGAGGTGGCTAATATTCTAAAAGAGAAAAAAGTAAATGTTGTTATAAATTTGGTTCCATCGGGGGGAGACGAAGCAACTTACTTTTATGCTAACTCTGCCCTTGACGCAGGGTGTAGTTTTATAAATTGCATTCCAACTCCACTGGCAATCCTGCCAGAATGGAAAGAAAAATTTGAAACAAACGGACTGGTACTTATAGGTGACGATATCAAGAGCCAACTCGGGGCGACAATGCTCAATCGTTATCTTTTGGAACTATTAAAAATGCGGGGGATTCTGGCCACAAAATCAACACAAGAAAACCGTGGGGGTAATGCGGACCACTACAATCTTTTGTATAGGGCAGGTGCTAAAGAAAAGTCCAAACGAGAAACATTGAGCAGTGCTCTTGGCGAAAGTAATATAAAACCTTCTGTTTCTTTTCATTATACTGGCGAGCCTTCTGGCCATAAAGTCGTGAAGCTGAATATTGAAGGAGAAATATTTGGTCGCACCCCAATCAGCATTTCAGCTGTTATTGAGGACGAGATTAGTATTAACGGAGCGGGCACAGTGGTTGACGCTATTCGAATGGCCCAAGCTCTGGTCGATAGTGGTAAACAGTCAGATGCGGATGTAGTGGCTCCTTTTCTCATGAAGTGTTCTGGAAAACAAGTCTCTGATTCGCAGGCCAAAGAAGATTTTTTGGGTGTAAGGTTAGAGAATTAATTTACTTAAATTTGGGACAATAAAATAAAAAACAGTCTGAAATTTTGAACTGTTTTTTTTGTTGTATCTTACTGCCTGTATTTTGTATCATGTGATCAGTCATATCTCACCACGCCTTTTTCGCCAAAATTTACGTGATAGTGGGCGATAGCTAGTTTCAATTTGTGATAATCAAATTTGCCCTCCAAACGATCATAAAGAGTTTTTAATTTGGTAGGTATGCCTTTATCTTTTATGGAGATAATGATTTTTTTTAGATCATCCTTGGAGATAAATTGACTGATGTCGATGTTATATCCCTTTTCATATAGCTCAGCCAGATGACCATAGATAGTTTGTTCGGCCAGATTTCTTTCCTCAGCAATTTGTCGGACTGGCAGACCTTGGTTGTAGTAGGCGAATGTGACATCTTGGGTACTGCCTTGTATTTTTTCACCAGATTTATCTTTTTCTTTGATAAAGCCAGTGATGATTTGGATGAATTCTTTACCATAAGATTCAAACTTAGTATCTCCAACCCCAGTGATTTTTTTCATCTGCAATTTTGTTGTTGGTATCGCTCTCGTCATCTCATCTAATGTTGCATCTGTAAAGACGAGGTATGGTGGAATGTCTTTTTTTTTGGCAATGGACATTCGTAGTTCTCTGAGCTGAGCAAATAATTCTTCCTCGGCTGTTTGTCTTTTTGATTTTGATTTTTCTTCGTTCATTTGGATCACAGCTCTTTCTTCGATCGATTCAATAGTGACAAACTTTATTTTTTTTTCACCTTTTAGAATTTTCAATCCTGCTTTGGTAATTTTCAAAGCATAGTGTTGGTCATAGGCAATATCTACCAGACCCATATTGAGCATCTGTAAGATGTACTGTTGCCAATCTGGTAGAGAGATGTCTTTGCCAGCCCCATGAGTTTTTATTTTGTTATATCCGTGAGTCATTATTTCATATCTATTGGAGCCTCGCAAAATATCGATCAACAAATTTACAGGTACTTCTTGGTTGGCGCGGTAAATGGCCGAGAGAGCTTTTTGGGCAATCTCTGTCCCATCAAATAGAGTGGGAGGATTATGGCAGACGTCACAGTTGTCACAGTTTTTTTCGACATGCTCACCAAAATATGACAGCAGAATTTTGCGTCGGCAAATCAGAGCATCAGCGTACTGTTGCATTCTCTCCAATTTGGCAGTCTGGAGTTGGGGCTGTCCACTGTCAGTGGCAAATTTTTTGAGTAATATCACATCAGCAAGCGAATAGAACAACAAGGTTTCGCTAGGTAGTCCATCTCGACCAGCTCGACCAATTTCTTGGTAGTAACCTTCAATGTTTTTTGGTAAATTATGATGAATGACGTAGCGAACATTGGATTTATCAATTCCCATTCCAAAAGCAATTGTAGCCACAATAATCGGAACACGGCCATGAACAAAATCTTCTTGAGTTTTGGATCTTTCATTGGCTGGCATGCCAGCATGGTAATAATTGGCTTTGAGTCCTTCATTTGACAATGCATCAACAATTTTTTCCGTTTGTTTTCTCGATAGACAATAAATAATTCCAGCCTTATCTTTTCTTTTTTTAACGAATTCAATAATTCTCTCAATTCTTTTTTTACCAGGCAGAACAGTCAGTTCTAGATTTGGTCTATCAAAAGAAGATACAAAAATTTGAGGG
>Ga0210006_1003153_pt1 | contig 10450 bp, 7 predicted proteins | sample CryGey02umfilter_2_FD_185452 | JGI IMG/M metagenome (GOLD analysis project Ga0210006, IMG submission 185452) | Groundwater microbial communities from aquifer in Utah, USA - Crystal Geyser 4/10/14 0.2 um filter (SPAdes) (version 3) | ecosystem: Environmental > Aquatic > Deep subsurface >... | reverse complement strand
TTGACTTTCTTATCGTGATTGACTCACCTACTCTTCAAAGCTTGGGCTCGGTTTATACAGACAACCAAAATCAATTTACCGGCAAAGACATTATTAATATTGATCGTCATTTAACTAATGCTTTTTTTGGCACGGTTAACTTTGTCAATAAAACTATTTCTTCTGTTTCCGAACTAATTTTAGCTATTTTCCAAAATCTAAAAATCGAGACCAACCGCGATATGGCTACCAATCTTTACGCCGGTATTGCTGCTGTAACTAATAATTTTACCTCTTATTCGGTCAATGCCGATACTTTTCAGAATGTCTCAACACTGCTTCGACTAGGAGCAGTAAAAAAAATAATAAGAAAACCCCAGCCAATGATCAATCCTACTCCAGCTCAAGGTCCAGAATATCATCCGATAAAACCGATTGAAGCAGTAGAAAAAGAGGTTCAAAAAGAACTCCGTTCTCCTCAAGACTGGCTTAAACCAAAAATCTTCAAAGGTGGAGGATTGATTTAAGTAAGAAGATTGTTCGATGAAGAATCTTCTATTTTTATTTTATCAATCGATCGAGTCAGCTGATTAGTTCTAGTAGAGTTAACGACGTTATATTGTTTTGACAAAGACTCTATTCTCTCTCCAATTTTTAAGAATTCTTCATTATATTTGTCAAACTCAACTTCGAAATTTTTGATATAGCCGATAATTTTTTGAACGTTTTTTTGATATTTAAAATTATCATATGCCTGACGAACCAAACGAAGTATTGCTGTAAAACTGAAGGGTCCCGCCAACACTACTTTTTGTTTCATCGCTTCAACCCAAAGGTCATTCATTTTTTCATAAATATAAGAAAAGATCATTTCATTAGGGATAAACATCACTACAAAATCAACTGTGTCTCCTTCAGGATTAATATACTCACGGCTGGTTACTTGTTTTATTTTTTCTCTGACATCTCTCTCGAAGATTTTTTCTAATTCATTTTTAGTGGCTTTATCGTTGGTTTCAGCCATCTTCTGTAAATTTTGATATGGAAATTTAACATCAACATTTATTTTTATTTTATTGGGTAAATAGATGACAAAGTCTGGTCTGGTGCCTGAGGATTTTTGCTCCTTATTAAAATCATAGTCGACACCCCGAACAAATCCGCTCATCTTAAGAAGATTTTCCGCCACTTGTTCACCAAATTGACCACGCATCTGGTTGTTGGATAAAACTCTCTTTAGGTTTTCTGTTGTTACCGATAACTGTTCGGTGACCTTGGCTTGATTTTCAACAGCTTCTTTTAATTTGCTAAATGATCCTATTCTTTCTTTGTCTGATACATTTAATTTATCTTCAGTCTTCTCAATTAAATCTTTAATATCTCTAGCTATTTTTTCAAAAGCAGATTTTTTATTTTCCAAGTCCGTCTTAATATCTTGTTTTTCCGCGCCAAGTTCTTCTTTAGCAATAGTCAAAAACTGATCTGAGGCGTTTTTAAATAATTTAGGAAGAATGAAAGTAATAACAATATAGGCAATCACGACTCCAACAACTATTCCACTTATAATTGTAGTAATCATAACTACTATTCTACCTTATTTATTAAAAATTTAGTAAAATAAAAGAAAATGTTTAGACCATACACTGAGAAAATTATCTATTGAAACAATAGAATATTTGAATAATCGTGGTATTAAAACCATAGAGCATTGGAAATGTAACTTTGATGTAGAGATAGGAAAAGACATATTAATTGATCATGAGCACAATAAAATTGAAAATTTTATCCTATGGAGTGGCGATAGTGATTTTGCCGATCCAATTAATCAGTTATTAAAGGATGGAAAAAGCGTTAGTATTTTTGCAACTGCAAGAAGAATAAGTCCAGAATTAAATGCGACTGATGTTTTAATTTTTGAAATTTGGAAAATAAAAGATTTTATCTGTTGGAACAAGGAATTATCAAAAGAAGTCAAAAAAAAGCTTGAGTTATAAACGCAAAAAGGACTCCGTGAGGAGCCCTTAAGCCATCGAATTTTGACTATTTCTAGTCAAATATATTATAACATAATATTTATAAACATTTATCAATAGTAAATTATGTCTATCATAACTTATCCAAAAGCCGGAGAAAAAATTGTCAGTGAACCTGATGAGAAGCAAGGATATATCCGAGATTACATCACTAATCAATATCTTAAAGCAAAGCCAGAAGAAATCGAAGCAAGACAGGTATTGGCAAAAAGATTAGTTGAAGAATATGGTTTCCCAAAAGAATTAATTCAAACCGTCCCTGAAGTAAGAATTCAAAAGGGTGGAAAACTTATCGGCCCTGCTGATATTGTTGTTTACAACAGCCAGAAAGATAAAGAAATTAAAGAAGGCAAGAATAATCAATTTTTTCAAAGAATTGACGAACTTTTCCAAAAAGTTAAAAATAAATATCGAGATGTCTTTCCTGATCCATCAGAAAAAATAAATTTAAGAAAAGATACAATTTCTTTTATTGTTTCTCAACTTAAAAATTTCAATTTTTCTCAAGCATCAATTGATGCAAAAGGAGAAGCTTTTCAAGAATTTATCCATGCCTATTACCGAGGAGAAAAAGGACAGTTTTTTACTCCTCAACCAGTGATGAATCTTGCCGTATCAATTATTGATCCAAAACAAGAAGAAAAAATCATTGATCCTGCCTGCGGCACCGGAGGATTTTTAGTTACAGCAATGAAGTATGTAATGAATAAAATAATTCCAGCTTCACGGAAAGATGATAAAGAATATATTGCTAGTAAAACTAAAAATTACGCTGAAGATTATATTCGCGGCATTGATATTAATCCCCGTCTAACCAGAGTGGCTAAAATGCGTATGGTGTTGGAAGACGACGGACATACGGGGATAATCAGTACTAACTCACTTGATCAATTTTCCCAAATCTTACATCGAGCCATGGAAAATAACTCTACATATTTTGACAAAAATTCTTTTGATGTTCTTTTTACTAATCCGCCTTTTGGCGCCACCGGTAAAGAAGAGCAAAAAACTATTCTTCAACAGTATAAACTGGCAAAAAAATGGAAAGAGATTGAAGGAAAATGGCAACCAACTAATGAAATACTTAAAGGACAGGTGCCGGATATTCTTTTTATTGAAAGATGCCTCGAATTTTTGGCAGGTGACGGTAGAATGGCGATCGTCCTGCCTGACGGCGATCTGACTAATTCTACCCTTCGCTATGTAAGAGAATTTATCAAAGATAAGGCAAGAATTTTAGCGGTAGTTTCTCTTCCTCCGGAAACTTTTATTCCTTACGGCACTGGCGTAAAAGCGTCTATTGTCTTTTTACAAAAAGTCTCGCCTGACCAGATAAAAAAACTAAAAAAACAAGACTATTCAGTATTTATGGCTATCTGTGAAAAGATCGGTTATGACATAAGAGGAAGAACTGTATATAAACGAAATGAAAAAGGAAAAATTCTCATTGATGAAAATGGACAAAATATCATTGATTCTGATATTCCGGAAATAATTAATGAGTTTAAAAAGTTTAAAACTAAACACCAGTTAAATTTCTAAAAAAATGATTGCTTCAATTATCAATTTCTCCCAGCTTGAAGATAGAATTGATGCCGAATATTTTAAGCCGGAATATCTAAAATTAGAAAAAATATTAAATAATCAAGAAAATATTACAGAATTAAATTCTCTAGCAAAAGAGATAAATTGTGGTCCATTTGGTTCTTTAATATTAAAAGAGCATTATTTGAATAAAGGACTCCCTTTATTGAGAATAACTAATTTAAAAGATATCATTATTGATGAAGAAGACCTAGTTTTTATAAATCAAGAACTTGATAATAAATTAAAAAAATATATTGTTAATCCTTATGATATTGTTGCTTCTCAAAGAGGCACTATTGGTATTTTCGCTCAAGTCAATAACTCTTATTCAAATTGGATAATAAGCGCTAATCTTATAGCAATAAAACAATCTGAAAGAATCAATTTTACTTACTTATTAATTTTATTAAATTCTAAGTATGGTATTAATCAATTAAAACGAAAAATCAGTGGCCAGATTCAAGAAAAAATTACAACTGATGATATTAAATCATTAAAAATTTATGTTGCTCCTTCATCGTTCCAACAACACATTGAAGACCTTGTCAAACTTTCTTTTGAAAAACGAAAACAGGCAGAAGAAAAATATCAGGAAGCGGAGAAAATACTGGAAAAAGAATTAGAAATTGAAGGTTTTGATTTTGAAAAAACAGAAAAAACTTTTGAGGCAAAGTTTTCCGAAATAAATGATAGACTGGACGCAGAATATTATCAGCCAAAATATAATTTAATTAATAAATTATTAAATAATCAAAAAACAATAACTAAACAATTATGTGATTTAGTTAAAATTCGCAAAGGAATTGAAGTAGGTCATGAAGCTTATATAGATAAAGGAATTCCTTTTATTAGAGTGGCTGATTTTAATGAAAAAGAAGTTGAAATTTCTAGCTCAACTAATTTTATCCGCTCATATCTATACACACAACTTAAGAAAATCCATAAACCAAATCCTGACGAAATTATTTTTTCTAAAGACGGAACAATAGGCAAAGCTCTTGTTGTTTCTAATAGTTTTAATGAATTTATTGTTAGCAGCGGCATTTTAATTTTATCTCCAAGAAATATAGATCATTATTATTTATCTTTAGTATTAAATTCTCCTTTAACAAAACAGCAAACACAAAGAAATTCAATAGGCACAGTTATCCAGCATTTACAGATAGATCAGACGAAAAAAATTAAAATTCCAGTTCTATCACAAAATGTTCAGCGTCGAATCTCCTCTTGCATTCAACAATCTTTTTCTCTTCGTCAAGAAAGCAAAGAGCTTTTGGAAAAGGCAAAAAAAGAAGTTGAAGAATTGATTGAAAAGAGAAAGTAAAGATATGGTAATAAAAATCATTTTTAAACATGAAGTTAAACCTTCTGATAAAATTACTCCTCAACAATTGGTTGACCTTATTCTTAAACATCGCCAAATCAAAGATATCAATGAATTCTTAAATCCTCAGTCTCCTTTAAAAATCTCTATCTTAGATTTTGGTTTCAAAAAAGAATGGGGGAAAACTTTAAAACTCCTTAAAGAAATTAAAAAGAAAAACCAAATGATAATTGTCTACACCGATTACGATGCCGATGGAATTACTGGTGGCGCGATTTTATGGGAAACGCTTTACCTACTTGGTTTTAAAACAATGCCTTATGTTCCTAATCGAAAAACCGAAGGTTATGGATTTTCAATTACTGGGATTGATAATATCATCAGAGAATTTAATCCGGCATTAATAATAAGCGTTGACCACGGCATTACCAAAGTAAAAGAAATAACTTATGCTAAAAAATTAGGAATTAAAATTATTGTCACCGATCACCATTTAAAATCAGATGAAATTCCTAAAGCCGACGCGATTTTTCACATTCCTGCTCTTTCCGGCTCCGGCGTCGCCTACTTTTTTGCCAAGGAAATATTTAAACAATTTAAATCGAAAACTTTTAACTTTTCACTTTTAACTTTTAACTTTAATACTGACTATCTCGCTCTCGCCTCCATCGGCACGATCGCCGATCTCGTTCCCCTTATTGGCCCTTCCCGCTCAATTGCCAAACTCGGCCTTGACGCTTTTTCCAAAGTCAAACGCTACGGTATCAGACATATTTTAAAAGAAGCTGGAATTGAAAATAAAAAAATCACACCTTATGAGGTTGGTTTTATCATTGCTCCACGAATCAATGCGGTCGGCCGGCTTAAAGACGCCACAGATGCCTTAAGACTTCTGTGCACCACTAATGAATCACGGGCAAAAGAATTAGCTCAATATGTAGGTGATAAAAATCGCGAACGGCAAGATTTGGTGAAAAAGTCAGTTGAGGAAGCGGAAATAAATCTTAAATCTCAAATCTCAAATGTCAAATCTATTCCAAAAATAATCATTCTTGTTTCTCAAAAATGGCACGAAGGAATCATCGGCTTAATCGCCTCAAAGATTACCGAAGAATTTTACCGACCAACCATAGTTTTGACTAAAACTAATGGCGTGTACAAAGGCTCAGCTCGTTCAATCCCTCCTTTTCATATCACTAATTTTTTAAGAAGTTTAAAAAAATATCTGATTGACGTCGGCGGCCATGCTCAGGCAGCCGGATTTACTATTGAAGAAAAAAAACTTAACGACTTTGTGACGGCCGCACAAGAGTTGTCATCCAAGCTGATTAAAGATAAAGAATTGGAAAGGAAAATAGAAGTTGATATTAAAGTTCCTGTTTCTAAAGTTAATCTCGAGCTTGCCAAAGCGCTGGAATCTCTCGAACCTTTCGGCATCGCTAATCCCCGACCAACATTCTTGAGCGAGGACGTGATAACAAACGCCCAGCTTTTTGGAAAAACTAACAATCATCTAAAAATATGGCTAACCAATGTCATTCCCGCGCCATGCCTGCCGGCCGGCAGAAAGGCGGGAATCCAATCATTTGAACTCATTGCTTTTAATCAGGGAGAAAAGTTTAAACAACTCTCAAGAGGAGAAAAAATAAATGTTGTTTATAGTTTGGAAGTTGATAGATGGAATGAGAGAGAAAGGTTAAGAGGAATGATCAAGTTTCTTTCTTCATAAAATTTGTTTTTTTGTATGGTTATTAGGATTTCTACTGATATATTTGATAATACTATAGGTATTTAATATAATTACTGATCTTTATGGTAAAAAAAGAAATTGAAGAACGAAGTGGCCCCAAACTTACTTTAGATCTCTTTGAATCGAACTTTAAAGACGTTCTTAGTCGAAACCCAATGTTGGAAACACGCATTAATACTTTTATGAAAAATGTTGCTCTGAGATATCGACCTCCTCAAGCCAACTTAATTAGACGTGCCGTAGTTGTTGGAGTGGTTGCCCATCAAAATAATGAAATAGAAAAAAAGCGATTTCGTAAAACAGGAAATGAGGGAGAAAATCCTACTCCTTATTTTATTCATCCTCTTGAAATGGCGGAATGTATGCTAAATTTTGATTGGATAACAATTGCGGCTACTTTACTTCACGATGTACCTGAAGATGTTAAACTCAATGGAATCGAGGGAAAAAAGGCTTGGTTGTCAACTATAGAAGAAATATTTGAAGATTCTGGATATCAATATATGTTGACAAGTATTATTGATGGAGTAACTGAACGAAAGTTACCTCCGAAAAAAACTAATGATGAGATCGATGCTCTTTATGAACGCCTTGAAAAATCACCGATATATAAAATGATTACCAGTTATATTCAAAAAGGAGGTTTCAGACACGGAAAAAAAACATTAAACAACATAGATGAAGAAGTAAGAAAAAGTATTGCAGAAGTAGTTTATAATCTTGAACATTTGTTTCTCTCAGCTACTCAAACTCCTGAAGAACTGCGCATATTCTTCATTAAGATTGCTGATGTCTGGCATAATTTACAGTCACCAGAATGGGTCAAAGATATTAAGGTACTAAGAGGCAGGATAGCCGCCGGATTAGCTGATCTTTTAGGATGGTATTTTATGAGAGATAAAATCATCATTGCCCTGGCAAAGATAACAGATGTCACAACTCCTTTTTCTCCTCATGCTGAGAAGAAGGATAAAATATTATTTTCAGAAGAATTAGAGTTTTTTGCGACTCAAGAAATGTCAGCAGATATTAATATTGTAAAAGCAATTATTCCTCAAATATTTAATGAATCATCAACTCAGTCTACTACTGTTAGCGAAGGATATCCACTCCCTCATTCCGATAAAAAAATTCCTACATTAAAAATTTACGGGGAAAAAATTACTCTTCCTCAACCAGAAATACGAGTAACAATGCCGGCGGAGCAAATTAATAATCTTAGAAAAAAATTCGAAAATTTTAGAAGTTTTAGAATTAGTATTAATGATCCTCAAAATAAAAAGGGCACTTCCACTATATTGATTGAGCTTAAAGAAAGTTTAACAGAAAGACTCGCTAATTTGCTTGGAAGAAACCGCATTGATTTTATTATTTCACCCGGGAATAGAAATTCATTTATGTTGAGAATTGAAGATGATAAACTCCATATTATTGATATGTTTTCTCAACAAACTGCTCAAATACCAGAGTTTGGTTTACTACATAGATCTTTTTTTACGGAAAGTGAGTCATTATTAAGCACTCATATTCAAGCATTAATTGGATTTTGTTATGAACCCAATCTTATTGGACAAGTGGGTGAAGGAATTGTTCCTGTTTTTCATCAGGCTTCTGGTCGACTATTTTTTCTCCCTAAAGCACTCAGTGTCCAAGAAGCAAGTGAAATCTGCGTTATTCCTGAGCTTGTAGCATTATATTCGGGACAAACACTTTGGGATTTATACGATACTAAATATAAACTTTCTCAGGCATTAAAAAGAATTATTAAGATCTAAAAGTCTGTTTACTTCTCTTTGTTGAGCTAATTTACTATATTCATCTATATCTAAATTATATAATTCCTTTGGAAACAAAAGATTTGCAACATGAGCTATCCTTTTTAATTCGAATAACGAATGAGCTGCTCCATTATAAAAATCGTCCCTATCTATATAGCCAATATCATATTCACTATTTAAAAATTCTCTTAAATTATAGAATATTACCTCAAATTTATTATCATTAATATGATATTGTCTTCTGCTAAACCTATGTCTTGAAGATTGATTTCTTGTTTTTTCTGTACTATCGTCTTTTTCTACTTTTCTCACATTAAATCCACATCTCATTATGCTATCAAATATAGCAATAAGGTCTTTTTTATCTCCTTTTATAATGATAAATTTTTTTCCAATCATATCGGTTACACTTTCTAATTGAACATCACCATCTCCGAGTATGGCTTTTTCTATAGCTTTTAAGACTACAATTCTGTCGTCTTTTTTTCTTATGTCAAAAGTTACTGTAAATTTTCTATTTTTATCTTTTTCTATTTCTCTTACTCTTAATGGTGTTTTTTTTTGTGTTACGTTATTGGCTAAATGAGTAAACGGCGAAAAACCTATATCTACTACTTTATTCTGATAGTCATGAGTTGAATAAACATCAATCACTCTAGTATCACCAATAGGTTTGCCTGAGAATAACTCTTTATCTGTCACACTAACAAATTTGTCTAATTGAGTTCTTAGTCTTTGGTTTTTAGTCCTCATATTTGACTCTGCCCCTGGTAAAGCCAGTAATAACTGCTCAGCTAATTGAAATCTTAAAAGCGGGTTAATATCTCTAGATGAAAGCAGTTTAAGTCTATCAAAAGGAGATTCGGAGAAAGAGAGAACCTCATTTAATAATCCTACCTTCCATTCAGGTAATCCAAGAGTGGTTATTATATAATTATGCGTTTCAGCTGCTTTTTTTAAGGCGTCTAAATAATCTTCTTGTGTAAATTCGACTCCAAATCTTTGAGTAAGATTTCTAAAGAATTCTTGATTAATTCTCTCTGGAAGATCTCGATCATCGGGAATATTTCTTCCTTTATAGTTCCTATAAAAAAAATTACGACCCTCATGTCCAAACGTCGAACTTATTAGCCTTAAATCTCTTCGATCGATCCTAGTATCAAAGTTTTTTATATTTAATTTTTCAACTCCCATAAACTAAAAAACCCGCTTTGGGCGGGGTGGTTAAAATTTACAATATCATCATCAACCACTCCGCCTTTTAATCACAATAAAGTGATCGCAGAGGCTGGGAATGAGTTGATAAGAGATGTTTTTCATATACTATAAGATAGTATTTTACCAGAAGATTTAATGGTTGTCAAAGGAGAAAAAAGAAGATACAATTGTTAATAGTCAATAAAAAGCCCCATAATGCATGCATTATGGGTAGGTTGTTTTTATAATACGTTATAATTATTAAGTTGTCAATTGATGTCTGGATTCCCGCCTACGCGGGAATGACATTGGAAAAAAAATGAAAAACTTATTCGTTGAACAAACTGTTGATAAAGTCGGGCAAACGGTCGAGCTTTACGGCTGGGTTGATTCTAAGCGGGATCATAAAGAGATTGTTTTTATTGATCTAAGGGATAGAACTGGCTTAGTCCAAGTAGTTGGTAAAAAAGATTTTAAACAATTGAACTCCGAGGATGTTGTTTATATTAAAGGTGTTGTTAAAAAACGACCGGAAAAATTAGTTAATCCGCGCCTTAAAACCGGTTCAATTGAAATTGAAGCTAAAGAACTGAAGATTATTTCTAAAGCCAAACCTCTTCCAATCCCCGTTTCCGGCGAAGGTTATGATATTGACGAAGAAATACGTTTAAAATATCGCTATCTTGATATTCGCCGCCCACGAATGACAAGAAATCTAATTCTAAAATCTAAGACGACAACGTTTATAAGAAATTATTTAACAGAACGAGATTTTTTGGAAATCGAAACACCGATTCTCACT
>Ga0210006_1003152_pt1 | contig 10451 bp, 7 predicted proteins | sample CryGey02umfilter_2_FD_185452 | JGI IMG/M metagenome (GOLD analysis project Ga0210006, IMG submission 185452) | Groundwater microbial communities from aquifer in Utah, USA - Crystal Geyser 4/10/14 0.2 um filter (SPAdes) (version 3) | ecosystem: Environmental > Aquatic > Deep subsurface >... | reverse complement strand
TCTGGACAGCTGATAGTATTGGTTAAGCGGACAAAAGAAATCTCATGCAAGGAATTGTAGCAGAGCTTTGGATTGACTTACAGGGCTAAAGTACCTACGAAAGCAACACTTTTATTTGACATAAGCCGAAATATTGTGATTAGTAAGTTTGTTTACATCTCTCTCTTTTATTCTAGAATTTCTCAGTTTATTAGAATAAGACATCGTTTAATTCCAGCGCCTAGAATAAAGCAAAATAGGCAGAAAATAAATTACAAGTACTAGGTTTGACAATAGTGCTATACTAGTAATATGACCAAACAACAGCTTAAGTTACAGAAACGAAATCTGAACAAGCTTAAAACTATTATTCGCCAATATGGTCCAGACACTCAAGTTTCTGATACTAGTGGTACTGCTATGTGGCTAAAGAAGAGCGGTTATCCCTCATTGGCTGATCTTATTTCACATGGCAGTAAAGTCTGACTTAGCCTGCCTCAAAGATATTCCCAATATCAATATTCTCTCAAAACGTTTTGAATTCATAGAAGATTTAGTTTTGCGAGAAAATATTGCAATTGTTTTTCAATATCTAATTTTCCTTATTAATCTTGAGAGAAGTCATACATTACCCGGAGCCATTAATTATTTAATCTACAAGGACATGATAATACACACAGCTAGCATTACCGAGGCTCTCTTATATTATGGACTGACTAAAAGCTTAGAAAAAAAGAAAAGTACTTTAGAAATATTTGGAGTAACTAAGGATAAATATAAGAATTTTAAACAAATCTATAAAACACCTACTGGTGAAGAAATAGGAGCGATAATAAAAATAAAAGAATATATCACTCCTGATGAAATGCAGTTTAATGATTTTATCCCTGCAGCATTGCATGCTGGCTTAGTGGATGGGTCATTAAGTAAAGAGTTAGCAATTATCAGAAAACAGAGAAATAGAGTTCATTTAAGTTCTTTTTCAAGAGTAGATAATGGATATACCATGGCGGAAGTTGAACAAATGTTTAAGACGGTTAATAAACTAAAAGCATATATTATTGAATATTTAGCTCCATGATAGGCTAAATAATATATAATAATCAAACACCAATGCCATCACAGAATAGTCCGACATTTTTGAAATCATACAACCTCCTCAACCCCCGTCAAAAACAGGCGGTGGATACGATTGAAGGACCGGTGATGGTTATTGCCGGCCCGGGGACGGGGAAGACTCAGATCCTTACGCTGAGAGTTGCGCAAATTCTTCTCAAAACCCAAGTTAACCCAGAAAATATTCTGGCTCTTACCTTCACCGAGAACGCGACTGCCGAAATGAAGGAGAGACTGAGTGAACTTATCGGACATGAGGCATTTAAGGTGCAGATAAACACATTCCATGGGTTCTGTAATGAGCTTATCCAAAAACATTTCGAAGTGTTCCATCATTTAGCGTCGTACCTGCCCATCAGTGAGCTCGAAGAAATACAGATTATCCAGGAAATCATCGAGTCGCATTCATATATCTATTTAAGACCCCAGGGAGATCCCGCTTATTATTTCCGTCCCATCCGCTCCGCCGTTTCATCACTCAAAAAAGAGGGAATAAGTCCTCTCCAATTCAAAAAAGCGGTTGAGAATTGGAAGAACGACTTTGAAAAGAGGGATGACCTAATAAACATGAAAGGAAAATATAAAGGAAAGATGAAAGGGGTAGCGATTGATGAGATAAAACATATAGAAAAAAACAAGGAATTTGCGGAAGTGTTTGAGATCTATGAAAAAACGATCAAGGAAAAAAGGCTCTATGACTTCAACGACATGATCATCGAGGTTGTCCACGCATTCAAACGCAATGATCAGTTCCTCTCCCAAATCCGCGAAACATATCAATACATTCTTATTGACGAGCATCAGGATACCAATAATGCCCAGAACTCCATAATAGAATATATATGCAGTCTGGATGATTTCCCCAATTTATTCGTCGTGGGGGATGAGAAGCAGTCCATTTTCCGCTTCCAAGGGGCGTCACTTGAAAACTTCCTCTATTTCCAAAAGACATTTTCCCGCGCAACCCTTATCCAGCTGGATGAAAATTACCGTTCTACCCAGACGATACTGGACAGTGCCCATGCCCTTATCCAACATAATGCACAGAGCATTTCCGCCAAGACCCATTTGAACGCCAATGCGGTGTATCCTGATGTAGGAATCACCCTCACCAAATATGCAAATTCATCCCAGGAATCATTTGAAATAGCCACTTCAATTGAAAACCTTCATGAAAAGAAAACCCCTTATGATCAGGTAGCGGTATTGGTACGGAAAAATAAGGATCTGTTAGCGATGGCCTCCGTACTCGCAAAAAGGAATATTCCCTATATCATCTCTACCGATGAATCCCTCTTTTCGGACAGGTATATCCAAAAAATCATTTCGCTTTTAAAAGCCCTTTTTTTTGTCGGAGAGGATACCTATCTGTCCCGCATCCTGCTGATGGATATCTTCAATCTTGATCCGTTGGCTGTTTTTCACGTCATCAAAGATGCGAATAAAAGTAAGGTTCCCCTTTGGGAATATATCAAAACACTCAGCTCACCTGATGAATTGATGTCGACATTCAATAAACTGATTGCCTGGAAAAAACAATCGGAAAATAAGGCGATCGATGAGTTCTTCATAACCCTTATCCATGAATCAGGGGTAATGGAGCAGATACTCAAAGAACAGGACTCTCTTTCGATACTGGAAAAACTGCATGTACTGTACGAGGACATCAAGCAACTGCAGCAGAAAAACCACAAACTTTCCCTTGAGGAATATCTTATTTACTTGGGTCTTTTGGAAGAACATGCCATTGCCCCTCAGGTAAAGATCGCGCAAAGGAAAACGGGAAGCGTTTTCATCTCGACCGCCCATAAGGCAAAAGGACTGGAATTCGAGCATGTCTTTATCCCCAAAACAACTGACTCGTATTGGGGAAATCCACGGGGACAATCGTCTCTCATCCATATCCCATGGAAATACCTTTCGCGAGTTGACCAGTTGGAAAAAAAGGAAGATGCGATAGAGGAGGAACGACGTCTTTTTTATGTTGCCCTTACCCGAGCAAAGAAACAGATATTTCTTTCCTATGGCGCCCAAAATGATGAAGGAAAAGATCAGCTCGTGTCCCGTTTTGTCTTTGAGATACCGGAAAATCTAATTGAAAAAAAATCTGTTGCAGAGTTGCCGCTTGATACGAAGAAAAGAATCGTATTAACTCTTTCTCCTCAAAAACCCGCATCAAAAACATTCAATAAAAGTGAAATGCAAGAATACATCAAAAATTTGTTTATCCATAACGGTGTTTCGGTAAGCGCATTGAACAACTTCATTTCCTGTCCATGGAAGTATCTGTTCCGCAACCTTATCCGTCTTCCTGATGTACGCGGCTATTATCTGTTGCTGGGGACTGCGGTGCATGAAAATATCCGTGAATATATTTTGCAGCTGAAGAATAAAAAAACGATGAGTGAAGAACAGTTGCTTGCCCATTTTAAGGAATCGATAGCCCTCTTTTCCGCATCGGAAAAAGACTTAAAAACACTGGAAGAAAAAGGGTCGCTTATCCTCAGTTCCTACTACCGGAAACGGATGAAAGACTGGGATAGTGATCGTGAGTCGGAGCTTGTCATTCCCAACATCTTTTTGGAGCAAGACATTTCCATCAATGGAAAGATCGATATGATTGAGTTGAAGAAAAAAAATGAAGTAGTGGTGTATGATTTCAAAACGGGAAAAGCCAAGTCAAGAAATGATTTATTAGGTTTGACCAAGAAAGAAAACAAAGACTATTATCGTCAATTAGTATTTTATAAACTCCTCCTTTCTTTATATAAAAAAGGCCAGTATAAAATGACTAAGGGCGTTATTGAGTTCGTGGAAAGTGCGGTTGATGGGGACATAAAAAACGAGTCATTTACCATAGAGGATTCCGAAGTAAAAGAGCTTATCGAAACAATTCGTGTGATGAAGGACTCCATTTTAAGTCTTTCGTTTTGGGATAACCGATGTGAAGACAAGGATTGTGAATACTGCCGCCTTCGTTCTCACTTTTATCGCCCCTTGGACTGAAGGAGTGTAAAATATGAAGATACAAAAAGAAAGCAACACCAATTAAAGTCATGGTAATTGATTGTGTTGACAAAATTGACCAAGTGCTGGATTTACTGACTTAACCATCCGCCGTCAACATAGATTACGGAACCGGTGATATAGTCGGCTTCGTCAGAGGCTAAAAAGACTGCTGTAGCGCCAATATCTTCCGGTTTGCCAAACCTTCCCTTTGGGATTCTCGCTAACATGCCCGTTTTTGTCTTTTCATCAGCTAATATGCTGGTCGTCATATCGGTTTCAATTACACCCGGACCGATGGCATTAATATTAATTCCCCTCGGCCCAAGCTCAATAGCGAGATCTTCGACCATAGCAATCACTCCCCCTTTTGAAGATGCATAGTGAGCAATATTGCCAAGTCCCACTCCCACTCCGCCAGAAGCGATCGAGGAAATATTGATAATCTTTCCTCCGACGGGCATGATTTTAATCGCTTCTTGAACACAGAAAAACGAGCCTTTCAAATTAATATCCAATACTTTATCCCATTCCTCCTCAGTTATTTTATCTACCGGGTTGAAATAAACTATTCCGGCATTGTTTACCAAAATAGTAAGCTGGCCAAATTTATTCTTTACTTCCTCAAACATTTTGGCAACCTGTTCTTTGTTGGAAACATCGGCCTGAACCGAAAATGAGTCTACCCCACATTTTTTAACTTCCGCTACGACCGCTTCGGCTTCTTCTCCTTTTGAATGGTAATTAATGGCGACCGATGCGCCGGCTTTAGCCAAAGATAAAGCGATACCACTACCAATTCCGCGGGAGGCCCCAGTAACCAGGGCTTTTTTTCCTTTTAGATTAAACATATATTCAAATGAAAATTTATAATATATCTAAATTCATCCTACACTCATTCTCGGCAATAATCAAATATTAACCGCTAAAATATTTCAAGAGTGATGGGTTTATATCGCCTAAATTTCAATTCCAAAAAATTTAGAAAGCTTTTGCCACCAAGACTTCTTGACTGTTGGCTGAGTCGCTGGTTGAGGAGGTGCCACTGAATCGGAAACTCCAAGAGTGGGCGAGTCAACGGATTTTGTTGGTTTTATTACTTTCCTTGTTGTGTCATTAGTTGTTTCTATAATTGATGAATTAGGCGAATTGCTGATAGCAGTTTGAGTATAACCGCCATCAGTCTTAGCGGCTAGCCAATTACTCCAACTACCGGTGGCACATCCATTGCCAGCTCGTACTTTAAAATAATATTTAGCATTTGGAGCTAGTTCATTGATAGTATAATCTATTACCCCGTCATAATATCCTTTATCAAATTTCACTCCGAATCTTTCGTCTCCTTCGGTAAATCCATAAGCAATGTAATATTGGTCAACGGCATTATTAACTGGGGTAAAAAATAATTTAGCGTTATTTTTTGTTGTATTAATCTGAAATAAATCCGGAGAATGATCGGGCGCTTGATTACCACAACCTGGTGTTGTTGGTGACGATGTCCCGCTACTGCTTGTTGATGATCCTTCAACAGCAGTAAAGGTAGTAAAGTGAGCCGCATTGAATACTAAGGTTTGTGTTGCTTTATCATAAGTTATTCCGGAAGCGACACCAGCCGTATCATCAGCACCGTCTACTTGTATTTTTGGGCTGTTAAGATTAATACCATACATGGTAATAACCGCTCCGGCATTTTTTAATTCTAAAACTGCCTTAGCATCTAAATTTAAACTCCCGTTCACGCCTACCATTTTTGATCCTATGCTTTTCATAAATCTTTGGACTGTCGGATCAAGCATGTTTACCGTTTTGGAAAATGTAACTTTTACAATTCCATCTTGGTGCATAGTAAAATTTGATATTGACCTAAAATCAGTCACTGAGCTAAAGTCTGTAGTATCAGCTCCGGTAAAAAAAGTTCTGATATCAAGATTCACCGGCCCGCCATCCAAACATTTGTAGGTAGAACTTGCGGCCGTAGAAGTAACCCTTATTAAAGGCATGCCCCCACCCGTTGTTGCCAAAGCTACTGTATGGGTAGCTTTATATTTTCCGTTTCCTTCATTACTAGCAGTAACTGTATAGGATGGATTAGAGAAAGGAGTTTCATTATAGACACCCTCAATATAAGAATAATCTACACTCACCGTGTAATCGTCCCTGTCTGCAACCACAATAACATTAGCGGTTCTTCCGGCATAGAGAAAACTTCCTTTTTCCTGATCTTCATAATAGGCACGGAAAATAACAGGAGTACCTGCCGCTAGGGTGCAGGTCGGAGGAGTAGCGGAAAACTCTTCGAGATCCGAATCTGTTCCCGCCGGTACTTGAAATTTAAAGCTAATCGTACCTAAATTAAACGTCTCTCCTGTCCCTATTTTAATTACAGGAATTGTTATTGTGTCAGCATATTCAAAAGAGGCTGGTGGTGTAATGCTGAAAGCCCAATTGCCGGTAGCGAGCGATTGCGAAAATGTTCCATCCGCAGCTGTACTTCCGGTGACTGTTGAATCTGTTTTTGTAAACGTGTAACTGACAACCGCAGTTTCTCCATGAGGCCCAACGATAGTTCCGGAAACAGCGGATTCGACTGCTGACACAGGGAATGCTAAAAATAAAGAAGCAAAAAATGCGAAAAAACAAACAATGATATTTTTTATCATGCCATCAGATTAATAATAATTATCCTAAACAATTCAAAACTAAATGTCAATGGCTTTCTTATGGCGTAACAGTTCACGGCCTTTGACAAATTTGTATCAAAGTGGCTTATTGTCATCCTGAACACATTCGATTTTCTCAGTGTAGACTCCGTGAAGAACCTAGAAGCGATTAGCTTCGTATAATACGCTTCGCTAGATTCTTCGCCTTTGGCTCAGAATGACATCTGTGTCAAGAAGGGTGAACTCTTTCCTTATAATGGCTATTATGGCCAGTTAGAAAAAATATCGGGACTTTCGACATTAGCTTGAAGTGTTTTTTCAAAATTAGAATGAACTACTGCAAAGCTTGCTGCGCATAGTAGTTCATTTGGCAAGGGAAAGCAAATTTGTAGATAATCTGGAAAATCTAAGATCCAGCGAGCAACAAAAAATTGCATGTGGTCAGAAACATTTTAAAGCTATTGATGTGGGTTTTAAACCAGTTATTCAAATGACTTTAGATGACTTGATTTCTTGTTTCTTGAGTGTCTCGCTATACATTTCCTGACTTAGGACATTTAGTGCCCCAAAATCCTTAACTTTTATAGTTATCCACAAATTTTTTTGTAATTTTCTGTGTCATCCCCTCGTCGTCCAAAGGGCGATTGACCTCTGGTCAAAAGGAGGGGATCCAGACTATAATTGACCAACATATCCAATAATATTTGGTCATTCCCGACCTGATCGGGAATCTATACAATATTCCTTATATGTTTGATAAAGCATATTGTGTTTATATTCTATCTTCTCAAAGGAACGGAACATTATATATTGGAGTAACAAATAATCTTGTTAAGCGAGTCTGGGAACATAAAAATAAAAAGGTTGATAGATTCACTAAAAAATATGAAATCCATCATTTAGTTTATTTTGAACAACACAATAACCCAGAATCAGCTATCAGGTGAGAGAAACAAATAAAGAAATGGAATAGACTATGGAAATTAAGATTGATTGAAGATAAAAATCCTCAATGGAGAGATCTATACCAAGACATTTTATAAGGAATATTTAGTCTGGATTCCCGTCTTCACGGGAATGACATCTACTGTCACAAAGCTCTATTCTATAGTTATCCACAAAATGTTTAAAAATACATTAGTGCCCCGTTTTTGAAGAATTTGTGCGTAGATTTTAGAGGTGTCCTAAGTCAGGAAATGTAAAATTCGTTGAATAACTGCAGCTTTTGATTGTCTTACCCGTTCTTCCCGACCAACCTCTTCAGCCAAGGCATGCATAAGAACTGTTCCTTCGGTGAAAACTAAGATTTTGGTAAAAGTATTTCTATGTTGACAATTATAAAAGTCAGAATGTATAATCCTAATTAAGAAATATGAGATATCTTGTTAGTTTTCTTGTTCTTGTCATAATTATTCTTACAGGCTTTGTTGCCTACTTCGTCGGGAGGCAAAATGGATTACCCGTTTCTATTAAAAATGTACCAATCTCAGTATCACCTGTATCACCTATTGTCACCGAAGCCAAATTAAATCCTGATCTGCCTACTTCAATTCCACAAGCCACAGCGATTCCTCTTCAAGTAATTAAGGGCGGCGGTATTCTTTCTTTTCCTCACTACCAACTTAAGGCCAGTTCTGATTGGGTTTATTCCCGTGAAGTGCAGGGTCAAGATAATGAAAAAATTATTCTCAAAAATGGCAGTTACGGTCTTTCTATAACCCAAGGTGGTTTTGGGGGAGCAGTTTGCCTTTTCCCCGGTGATGCTGATAACGAAGGGCCTTCCTCTCGTTACGTCCAATATGTGGAAATAACAACGAACAGCGGCGATCAACTACGCCGCAGCACTCCAGAAAATGGACAAGGATTTGGTATCTGTCAGCATACTCAATATGGTTGGGGTGCTCCGACTCTTTATGGTCACATGAGCCTTACAACACCGAACAATCCAACTCAGGAAATGCTAAGGGAAATTGATGAAATCCTCACCTCTCTCACTAAAATCTAAACTGATTTAACAAGTTGTAAACTATTTATCTCTGATGCACGATTTTCTGCAACAGCAAAAACAAACAAAAAAATAGAATTCCTACATATAGCACAGGGAACAGGGGAGCTATACCTACGAATGAATCAGGAAATACACGAACATAATGGATGATGAAACGGACAACGCTAAACGATGCAACAAATACGAGTATTCCGGATCCATTCACTTTTTGCTTCTTGTGTACCCACATCGCAAGAAACACTGATACCAGTGCACCGAACGCTTCATACAATTGGGTCGGATGGACAGGCAATGATGTCATAAGATTCGTCTGACCGGTTGAAATCTGGTAGAGATGTGCAGTACTGAAAAATGGAAACCGTACCGCCCACGGTAGATTGGATACTTTACCAAAACAGCAACCGTTCAAAAAACATCCGATACGGGCAATAATGATACTTATACCAATATACGGCACCATTTCATCAAATACTTTCCACATGGGAAAAGACGTGATGCGTGCAGTAAGAAATCCTACTATACCTACCAACAGTATGGCCCCATAAATTGAAAACCCATTTGCATCCAGTGCAAATATTTTAACCGGATATTTTTGATAAAGTGATATGTTGGTAACGATATGAAAAATTCTTGCGCCCACTACAGCGGCACCGATCATGCCGGCGCTAATAACGAAACTTTTTCTTTGCGATAGCGCATGCGCGCGGCACCGCCGATAAAAACCAACAGTCGCCACCAGGATTGCGATCCACAAAAAAAATGAATACGAATTAACCTGAACTAACCCAAGTGGGATTTCTAGATGTAAGAGCTCCTGATACATAATAGTTATTTACTTTTGCCTTTAGATGCGGTAATAGATGCCTTGATTTTTATCATGTCATTTTTATAACTGATATTCATGGATCCGTCCGCGCTATATCCAGTGGCATCCTGCGAAATGATCATAGAAATAACTCCGGTGGCACCACTTTCCGTCATAGAAGCCTGGATTACCCCGCCCGAGTAAGTAAATGGAAGTGGTTTTTGGTCTTTCCCCCCGGATGAAAACATCATACTTCCCCCTGTTTCTCCAGATGGAAAAAGGGAAAAGGATATGGGCATCGCTTTTCCTTTCATCTTATTCACCTCTTCATAAATCTTGGAAAAATCACACCCTTCACTCTCCGATATTGTTTTGCCTGGTATGCTTTCTTCTATGCCTTTTGCGCCTTCTTCAATGGCTTTTTTAAACTCATCAGAGAATATAACATCCGTTACGGTCATTGATCCGTTCTCCCACGTTCCGGCAATATCGGATAATTTCGGATACAGGTTTATCCCAAACCGGCTTTTAAGATACTCCCCGTATTTCTTCTTCCCGTCTGGTAAAGAAAAAAATATCCTGGCGCCCTGCACAATATCGCTGACCGAAATGGCTTTGTCCATGATGAGCCCCTCTTTGGTTGATAGCTCAAACCGATTGGTATCGTTCATCATTTTGTTCATGAAATGGGAAAGAACATCCAGGGTGTTCTCATAGTTTAGTCCTTTGTCCAGTCCAGCGGGGGCAAGCGCCCCGTAAAAGAAGTCGGCTTTTTGAAAGGCCTCTACCATGGTACGAAGATTTTCTTCTTCCTTTTTAATTTCTGCGTCTTTCTCTATTCGGGTCGCAAACTGGGTGCGGTAAGATTCTTTGACGG
>Ga0210006_1003147_pt1 | contig 10469 bp, 11 predicted proteins | sample CryGey02umfilter_2_FD_185452 | JGI IMG/M metagenome (GOLD analysis project Ga0210006, IMG submission 185452) | Groundwater microbial communities from aquifer in Utah, USA - Crystal Geyser 4/10/14 0.2 um filter (SPAdes) (version 3) | ecosystem: Environmental > Aquatic > Deep subsurface >... | reverse complement strand
TTTTCCCTCGTCCAGATAAATTTGTTTTGTTTCTTTATTGTTCAAATATCCCAACGGGGCCATTTGAGGCCAAAGTCCGTTTTTCAATTTTTGACGATGTCCTCGTTTGATATTTTCCGAAAGATTATCAATGTAATACTTGCTTTGGCCGAAAGCGATAGATAGCATAAATTTTCCTTGTGGTGTTGAATCAAACCAAAATGTAGGGAATTTCAAGTCTAAAATCTTTCCTGTGTCCAGCAGATAAATGATTTTGCCTCCGTCAATTGAATTTTTTGCTAATCTATCCGGATGCCAAGCCAAAATTCCGCTGGCTTCGCCAGCGCAAATCCGATCCAACATTTCGCCGAAAATTTTTCGACCAGGTTCTTTAGCGGTTTGCGCCTCGCACAGCGAGGCGACAATTTCAAGTTTTTCTTTGGCGGCAAATTCTTTTAATTCGGAAAGTTGGGACTCAATACTTAAAATCTGCCGTTCCTCGCTGTCCGTTGATTTTCTTGTGTAGATAAAGTATTTCATAGTTTTAATTTAGAAAAGCCCGCTTCTGGCGTTCTGCTTCGCGGAACAAAGACAAAAAATTCCAATTTGCGCTTAAAATCGGCTGGCGAGCCCGCGTAGCGGGCGAGCCAGAAAGAACTTTTACCGATTGGCGGTATGTATTTGAAAATATCCGAACCGATTTCATTAACGGGCTCGGCGGGCGGAAGGGCAAAGACCAAACCCCCTTTCCGCCCGCCTCGCCTTGAAGCGGAAGCGAAAAGGCAAACCGCCAAAGAACCTGAAAAAATGTCGGCTCGAACTTTATTTTGGCCAGAAGCGGGCTTTTCATTATTTGTTTGATTATAATTTTAAAATTTGATATCATTATATTGAAAGAACTATTAACTACTACTACATTATCATACTATCAAATTATTGAAAATATGGCAAATGAAATTAACATAGGCGAAAATATAAAAAGGCACCGAACAAAAACGGGTTTGTCACAGGAAGATTTTGCTAAGAAATCCGGCGTGAAATATACCACTCTAACGAAAATTGAGAGTAATGTAATTAAAAAACCCTCTGTGCTTATTATGGCGAAAATTGCCAAAGCGTTGGGTGTTTCAATAGAGGAGTTAATAAAATAAAAAAATATGTCAAGCAAACTGATAGAAATTTTTAATGACGGAAAATTAATAGATAAAATTAAAAACCGCCTACCACATTTGTTTCAGTTGGCAGAAATGGAAAGTTCAAGGGCTGGAAAAATCGGAATGGAGGTCGGTTCTTTGCGCGAAAAGATAATTACTGCACTGCTTATTTATAAATTTGGGAAGGAAAATGTTGAGACGGAAATCCCCATAACCGAACAAATCCGAGAGGAGCGGAGATTACTAAAGAAGCGCTATCAAGTTTAGTTAAAGACAAAGATGCCAAAACCATAGAAATACTATGGAAAAAGACAACAATAGAGTTTAACCCATATAAAAGATGGGTGGATTACTGGAAAGAAGATTAATATGACATACCACGATTATAAAAGAAAAAATGGAACGCAAACCAGCGCCTTTGGCGCGCCGGGTCGAATTAACCATGACTCGTCAAAATTTTATAACAGCAAGCTTTATGAAGGGTTAAACAATGGAAAAGAAGTTGAATATGTTGAAAATCAAATTGAACCGCAGCATATTAACAAAGTTTTTTGCAAAAACAGTGAGGCGATGACAGAACTTCCAGACAATAGCGTTCATTTGATGGTCACTTCGCCACCTTATAATGTCGGCAAAGTATATGATGAAAATTTATCTCTCAAAGAATATAGAGAGTTATTAAAACGAGTATTCAAAGAAACATACAGAGTTTTAGTCCCTGGCGGTAGAGCTTGTATAAATATAGCAAATTTAGGCAGAAAGCCTTATTTACCGCTTCATAGTTATATCATCGAAGATATGCACGCTCTTGGTTTTTTGATGAGAGGTGAATTGCTTTGGGATAAAGGAAGCAGCGCAAGTTCCTCAACGGCTTGGGGAACTTATCTAAAAGCAAACAACCCAGTATTACGAGATGTCCACGAATACATTCTTGTTTTTTGTAAAGATACATTTACCCGATTTAACTCACAAAAAAGAAAAAGCACTATTTCAAAAGAAGAATTCTTAGAATATACAAAAAGCGTTTGGAAATTCTCGGCAGAACGGGCAAGTAAAGTAGGACATCCTGCCCCATTTCCGGTAGAGCTACCTTATCGCTTAATTCAACTTTATACTTTTGAGGGTGATGTTGTTTTAGATCCATTTGTTGGAAGTGGTACAGCTTGTATCGCGGCGCTGAAAACAAAAAGAAATTATGTTGCTTACGATATTGATAAAAATTATTGCGATTTGGCAGAACGAAGAATAAAACAATTTCTGCAAGAGCAAACTACTTTGTTTTCAAAATAATTCCTGATGAAGATATGGAAATGCAATGGTTTAAAAATTTAATAGAGAAGTTAACCTTCATTTTTAAGTTTAGCAAAATAAATTCTCCTTCCGTAAAACTTACGAGAAAAACAAATATTGAGGATAAAGCAGAAGAAGTAAATACACAAATAGGACAAGTCAATATTCGTCAAGGTTTAACTTATACTGAAGCAAAAGATTTAATTGTATCTGTGGTAGGTCAAAAATTAATCGCTTTCCGAGACGAAGCTAAAGCTATTTATGAAGAAAGAGCAAATGAATTTATAAAATTACTCACAGAAAAAATAAAAGAATTACCAGAAGAAGAAATAATAAAACTGAAAGAACCTGATACCCAATTAACCCTTATAGAAGCAGCCAAAATTAGCGGGAGAAAACAGAATGATGAGTTAAGGAATCTTCTTGCGAATTTAGTCGTAAGTAGGATTAAAAATGACAAAACAGGAAAAGAAGAATTAAAGAATATAGTCTATAACGAGGCAATTTCTACGATTAACAAACTGACGATAGATCAATTAAAGATTATTACTCTTTGCTACTTACTACGCTATACTTCCTATGGGGGAATAATTTCTTGGGACACATTCAAAAACTACCTAAACACACACATTAAACCATTTTTAGGCTTTAAAAATACTAACGCCGAATTCCAGCACATTGAATACGCTGGTTGTGGAAGTATAGGAATTGGTAGCTGGGATTTGGTGAATATTTACAGACAACAATACTCTTTCTTGTTTTTTAACTTAGTAGAAAAGAAACAGATTGACGAATTAAATTTACCAAATGAAATTAAACAAGAAATAGTCGCTTTAAATTCAAAAGAAGATAAATATTTCATTAGGTTCAAAAATAAAATCGAGCTTGAAAAATATTCGAAAGAAAAGAAAATTGATGAAGAAACTATAAAAAAACTAACCTTAATTTATGAAAGTCATATCAAAAATAATGATGAGGTTAAGAAGAAAGTTTTAGAAGAAACAGAAATTGGTAAAGAGTTGCTAGATATATGGGAAAAATCAGCACTTGAGCATTTGTCTTTGACTTCTGTCGGAATTGCCATAGGTGCTAGTTATTTTGAACAGACTACCGGTGCAAAAATAGACATAGATATTTGGATAAATTAAAATAATAAAGAATTTGCCGCCAAAATGGAAAATCACTTATGATTTTCCTTGCGGGCTACTGCCCGCGAAAAACTTGAAATCGTCCTTTTCGCTTCCGCTTCAAGGCGAGGCGGGCGGAAAGGGGGTTTGGGGGAATTCCGCCCGCCGAGCCCGTTAATGAAATCGGTTCGGATATTTTCAAATACACACCGCATGCGATATCATGACAAAATCTACGGGCATTTTAACATCGCCGAGCCGGTGATTTTAGAACTGCTTAATTCGCCGGCGCTTAAAAGATTAAAAGACGTTAATCAGGGAGGTTATGGGCCCAGGCTGGCCCAGCCGTGCGCCCGCGACAACGAACGAGGGCACAATCGCTTGGCCCATTCAGTCGGCGTTTACCTGCTCCTAAAAAAATACGGCGCGCCGATTGAAGAGCAGATTGCCGGCCTGATTCATGATGCTTCACATTCGGTATTTTCCCATTGTATTGATTACGTTCTGGAAACCGGCGATGGCAAAGAGCAAAATCATCAGGATAATTCGCATGAAAGTTTTATCAAAAAAACACCCATTGCAAAAATTTTAAAAAAACACGGCTTTAATTTAAACCGCATTTTAAACGACAAAAACTTTCCCTTGAAAGAAAAACCCTTGCCTGATTTATGCGCCGACCGGATTGACTACAGCTTAAGAGAGGGCGTAATTTTTAAAGAGATTACCGGGGCACAGACCCGCGATGTATTGGCTAATTTGGTTGTTAAAAACGACCGCTGGATATTTAAAAATTTAAAAACCGCCAAAAAATTTGCTGAATTGTTTTTTAAGATGAACAGAATATATTTTTCGGGACTGCCAACGGCCATTATGTTCAGAACCGTGGGCGATTGCTTAAAGTATACTTTGCGAAAAAAATATATTACACATAAAGACCTTTACGCCACGGATAAAATCGTTTTGGCAAAAATCAAAAGATACTTAAACAGAGATAAACATTTAAACTTGCTGTGGCGGAGAATGAACGGCAAAATCGGTGCCAGCCAAAATCGCCGCCATTACGACGCGCGTATCTACTGCAAATCAAGAATCGTTAACCCGTTATTTATGGATAAGGGAAAGATAAGGCGGCTATCGCAAGCGCTGCCGGGCTGGGGCAAAATCGTTAAAGAGGAGTTAAAACCAAAAGAATATTTTTTAAAATTTCAAGTATGAGATTTGCCCTGCATGCCAAAATTCATAAAGCAACCGTCACCGAAGCCAATTTGAACTATATCGGCAGTATTACAATTGATGAAGAACTTACTCAAAAAGCCGGTTTCTGGCCTGGCGAAAAAGTGATGGTGGTGAGCAATACTTCCGGCGTTCGCTTGGAAACTTATGTTATTGTCGGCCAGCGCGGCTCGGGAATTATCTGTATGAACGGCGCCGCCGCGCATCTCATTAAACAAGGCGAGGAAATAATTATTATGGGGTTTGAGCTAAGCGACAAACCCCTAAAACCTAAAAATATATTGGTTGACCGAAACAATAAATTTTTAAAATATTTATAATTGTCTGGTAAGAAAGCGGAGGGGTACCAAAGCGGTTTAATGGGACAGTCCTGAAAACTGTTGAGCCTTAACGGGTTCCGCGAGTTCGAATCTCGCCCCCTCCGCCAAAATTGAAAATCGGAATTGGAAGCCGAAATGGGGTCGCGCCGCAGGCGCGACACAAACGCATTCCCGCCAAAAATTCCCGAATCCAAAAGGGTTTTCCACGCTCCGCGTGTGGCAAGACATTAGAAGAAATTTATAGAAAATAAATATGGGAAAGCTAAAAGACATTCCCAAAATTGATAGACCGCGTGAACGATTCCTACAAAAAGGAGCTGATGCGCTTTCAAAAAGTGATCTTTTGGCAATTCTTTTAGGCAGTGGCATAAAGGGTAAGAATGTCAGGGAACTTTCAGAGAGTATTATAAAAAAATTTGGTAAAAACTTTTTAAATATAACTGTTGATGACCTGTTAGAAATTTCAGGGATTGGCCAAGCCAAGGCATTACAAATTGCCTCTGCAATTTCTTTGGTAAAAAGATTCTATGCGGACGAAAAATCAAATGAAACTATTATTAAAAATTCTCAAGATGTCCTATCACTCACCTACGATTTAAGAGATAAGAAAAAAGAACACTTGGTTTGTTTATATCTTAACGCAAGAAATTCCATCCTCAAAAAAGAAATTGTTAGCGTAGGTTTATTAGATAAAACATTACTCCATCCAAGAGAAATTTTTTATCCGGCAACAGAATTAAACGCCGCTAGCGTTATTTTAATTCACAACCATCCATCGGGCGATTCTTCACCAAGCGAAAAAGATAATCAAATTGTTGAGAAAATAGTTCAAGCAGGGGAAATAATGGGAATACCTGTTATTGATTTTATTATTATCTCCGAAGACAATCATTATAGTTTTTATGAAAAACTAAGAAATCAAAAAGAGAATTTTGATTATGTTGCTGACGGAATACAAGGGACGCTCTTTGCAATACTTGAAGCTGGAAAACCAGCTTATGAAATAACTGCTGAAAAAATTCAGGAAAATTATTTCTATATTCCACAAGTAAAAGAAAACCATATCCAATTACATAATCGCAGGTATATAGGGAATAAGCACAAACTAATTGAATGGATTTTTTCTATTATAAACAAAGAATGTAGCGGAAATTCTTTTGCGGATGTTTTTGCTGGGACGGGGGTTGTATCTGCTGTGGCGACAAAACACTTTAAAAAAGTATTATAATTTTTTATTTTTATGAATAAATCAAAATCAATAATCTTATTTAATCAAAAGCAGGTTCGCCGAACTTGGGATGAAAAAAATGAAATTTGGTATTTTTCAATTATCGATGTTGTTGAAATATTGACCGATAGTCCAAGACCAAGAAAATATTGGAATGCCTTAAAAACAAAGCTAAAACAAGAAGGAAGTGAGTTGTCCCAAAAAGTGGGACAACTGAAATTAGAGTCTGCTGACGGCAAAAAATATCTTACAGATGTCGCTGATACGGAAACGATTTTAAGATTAATTCAATCTATTCCTTCGCCTAAAGCGGAGCCATTTAAGATTTGGCTAGCAAAAGTGGGTTATGAAAGAATTGAAGAAACTGAAGATCCTGAACTTGCTATTGATAGAGCAATGAAAACTTATTTGCAAAAAGGCTATTCAAAAGAATGGATAAATCAACGTCTAAAAAGCATTGAGGTTAGAAAAGAGCTTACTGACGAATGGCAAACGAGAGATATGAAAGAGGGATTGGAATATGCGATATTAACCGATGAAATCACAAAGGCTTGGTCGGAAAAAAGCGTCAGGGACTATAAAAAGTTTAAAGGATTAAAAAAGGAAAATTTACGAGACAATATGACAAATTTGGAATTAGTTCTTAATATGTTAGCCGAAGCTTCCACAACAGAAATATCTAAAAAACAAAATCCGAAAGGACTTGAAGAAAATAAAAGCATAGCAAGAAAAGGCGGTTTCGTAGCTAAAAAAGCCAGGCAGGAAATAGAAAAGCAAACTGGAGAAAGCATTATTTCTTCTAAAAACGCAAAGCTTTTAAAGATAAAGAATACGAAACTTGTATCAGATAAAAATAATCAATAAAAAAATATGGCAATACAAATTTTATCAAATCTAAATTACCCTATCGGTAATATCGTCAATCAAGAATTGCAAAATGCTCAATCTGCAAGAATTGCCATTGCTTTTCTAAAATACTCTGGCATAAAAGTAATAGAAAAATCATTAGATCGATGTTTGAAAAATAACGGAAGTGTTGAAATTATTGCTGGATTAGATTTTAAAACCACTGATCCGCAATCAATGCATTGTTTGATTCAACTTCAGAAAACAACGCCTAACTTAAAATTCTATTGTTATGGAGATAAAGATGCTAATAAAAACAATATCGTTTTTCACCCGAAAATTTATTTATTTCAAGGCAAAAGAGAAACAACGGGCATTGTCGGCAGTACAAATTTAACAGCAGGGGGGTTGATGACAAATTTTGAGGCTAATGTAATTTTCAAAGAAAGCAAACCTCTTTATTTTTCGCAACTTGAAGCGATTTACAATTCTGTAAAATTTACAGACTCTGTTTTTTCGCCTGATGAAGAATATTTGGCCGGGTATTCTGATATTTATAAAGCATTTTTACAAAACGAAGAAAAAGCAACAACAGATAAAAGTATTCAAAAAGTGGTCAATCAAATTAGAAGACGAGAGGAATTTTTGCCCGGTACGGTTCCTTCGCTTAAATCTCTAATAATTGATGTTATTAAAAACAAGCAACAATTAGGAGTTGAGTTTGTTCCGTTGCAAGAAATTTACGAAGAATTAGAAAGAATAGTAGCTGAAAAAAACTTAAACTATAAAATGGACACTTTTAGAAATTCTATTCGCGGTGAACTCAATACTCATGAAAATAATAGTAATCATCCTAGCAATATACATTTATTTGTTCGTTCAAAAGATGAAAAGGGTTATTATTCTTTAACTGATAATGGGAAAAATTATCAAGGCCGTTAATTTAAAAAACTATGAACAAAATTATAAACAAAAATTACCATTACGCATTGTTAGATACACAAGTTAATCAGATTATTTCAGCTGGGTTTAATTCAAAATCAAAAAATGTCGTACGAAATAGTTTGATTGATTTTTTATTGCTCGGTAATTTTTCAGAAGAGGGAGAAAACTCAATAGAAAAGAATACCTTATCTGAGCTGATGAATTATTACGGTTTTAAATTATTAGCGTCAAAAAGCTCTTTCAAATCCTTAATTCAAAAAGGATTATACCAGCCCATGAAAGTATCTTCAGCTGTAAAAGGTAAATGGAAAAACGAAATAGAACTAAGCGAGGCTGAAACCGAAAAAGTATTTGATAACAATCCACAAAGCCATAAAGAGGCGGGTTTTGAAAAAGGTTGGCCATCGAGATTTGATACTTGGTTTAAAATTGCCAAAGAACTTGGTTTTGTTTGGTATTGGCCAAATGAAGAAATAAAATTTTCCGAAAGCGGGAAAATGCTATTGGATAAAGAAAAACCCGAAAACGAATTGATGGTTTTTGCTAATGCTTTCGCAAAATATCAGCGACAAAATCCGTTTCGTAGAGTTTTAAATAAAAATGTACCATTGATCTTGCTGATACAAACAATAAAACTCTTAGATAATGATCCTGCCTATAATGGCACGGGTATTTCAAGGTTAGAAATTCCGTTATTGCTCTGTTGGCAAAATGATAATGCAGAAAGTTTATATCGTGAAATAAAAAAGTTGCGTAAAAAGCATGGCTATTCGCCAAGCAACGAGGTAATTTTAGATATTTGCTATGAATTATTAAACGAAACCAAAAGAGACGATAATTCTATCTTAGGTGATTATCCTGATGATTTTATTCGTAAAATGCGTTTAACTGGTTTATTTTCTTTGCGTGGTGGTGGTCGCTTCATTGACATCAACACAAAAGAAATAGCGACTGTGAATTACATTTTAAAAAATTATATTTCTTACCCAACATTTGAGGCAGAAAAAGATTATTTTAATTATATTGGCAAAGTGGACACCAATTTGATTGTAACGCTCTCCGTCTATGAAACTCCTGTTAGAACGACTAAAGCAGAGTTGGAAAAATGGGTAAATCATTATGCGTGGGAATCAATTAAAACCGAAATGCTTAATTTGGCACAGAAAAAATCTTCTGAAGACGATATTTTGCGGGTGATAGAACAGCCCTTGCGTTTAGAGTTTTTAACCTCTAATGATGAACAAGCATCACTAAAAGACGAATATAAATCTGCTGACAAAATCCTAAAAGTTAGAAAATACCTAAAATCTGAAAATGAAGATCTAATCAAAAGTGGAACTAGCAATATTTTTGCTTATGAATCTGGTAGCCTATCAGCGAACCAATTTTACGGTGCAAAAAATATTTCGCAAGCGAAGCTCGGCAAGTTATTGTTCATACCAGAATTAAGCAAAACTGATGACAATTTCAAAATGTCTGGTCCATCGCCTTTGCGAAATATGATTGATTTTGTAATGCAAAAAGTTGTTAAGAACAGCCCAACATATTCAAACCTTCAATCAGCTTTTGAAACTTTTAACAAGGATTTCAAAGAAGAATCATCAAAGGACGGATTCTCATTAAACGAGCTTACAAACGATATTAACAAAAATGTTGCAGAATGGGGTATAAATTTTGGTCTAGATATAAACACGATTACAGCCGACAATATAATAAAAAACCTTGTTTCCCATTATGTTGAAGACAAACAATTAAACGACCAGAGAGTCCCGATAAACTTTTTTGGTCAAGGATTACAGAGACACTTAATCTATACTCTTATTCGTGTTGGCGCAAAATATATTGATAAAAAACAGGATAAGAAAAAGGAATTTTCCCCAAATACTATATTGCACACATTCAGCGATTTTTGTTAGCAAAAATGTTGAATCTTTACCCTCTTTGTTGAAAGTTATTAGAAACAATGGTCAGACAAAAATTTACCAGCTAAACAAAAAAGAGCTAGACGCACTATTTGACGAAAATAATAGCATGTTTAAAGTGTTTTCCGACAAACTTTCAGATCCAAAAGTTCTGCAAGACACAAAAAACGAAATTAACAAAAGAAATCTAGTATCAATCACGAGTGATGATGAATTGAAACTTGAAGAAGAATCTCTAAAATATTTTTTATTTTGAACCTTTTTCTTTAAAAAAGGTTCGTCCCTTGTCTAATAAACTCGACCATGAAAATAAAAATAATTTATGGAGAATAATTGGCAAGCCAAAGCAAAAGCCGATGTTTTAAAATTGTTGCAGTCGTCTGAAGACGGCCTAAGCCTTAAAGAGGCGGCTGACCGGCTTAAAA
>Ga0210006_1003146_pt1 | contig 10470 bp, 10 predicted proteins | sample CryGey02umfilter_2_FD_185452 | JGI IMG/M metagenome (GOLD analysis project Ga0210006, IMG submission 185452) | Groundwater microbial communities from aquifer in Utah, USA - Crystal Geyser 4/10/14 0.2 um filter (SPAdes) (version 3) | ecosystem: Environmental > Aquatic > Deep subsurface >... | reverse complement strand
CAATTAAAACCAGGCACTTCTTGCCATTTTTAGTATCCATTTTAATACCCCAATTCTTTCAGGCATTTATCCATCTTTTCCTGAGCTTCATCACGCTCTTTTTCAATTTTACGCAGTTTCGCGAGCGCCTCTTTAACATCTATTTTTGGCTCGGGTTCGGTTATATCTACATAACGGCTGATATTCAGGTTATAATCATTTTCTTTAATTTCCTTTAAGCCAACAACGCGAGAAAATCTATCAATGTCTTTATATTCGCTGAATGCCTTGTATATTTTTTCAATATCCTCATTCCTGAGCTTATTCTGATTTTTACCTGCTTCATAACATTCTGTAGCTTGGATAAATAAAACCTTATTTTTGCGCTCCTTTGGCTTATTGCGATTAAGGATTAAAATAGCTGCTGGGATGCTTGTCCCATAAAATAGATTCGGCGCCAAACCTATGATTGCCTCAAAAAAATCTTCTTCTAAAATGGCTTTCCTGATCCTGCCTTCTGATGCGCCTCTAAAAAGAACGCCGTGAGGCATAACTACCCCAACCATGCCTTTATCATTTACAGTAGCTACCATATGCTGGATAAAAGCATAGTCACCTTTTGTCTTTGGAGGAATGCCATAACGAAATCTGCCATATCCATCATCCTGGGCAACCTCAAGACCCCAATCATCTAGGCTAAAAGGCGGATTGGCGATTACCCTGTCAAAAAGCGCTAATTCTCCATCTTTAACAAGTTTTGGGTCTCGGATTACATCTCCTTTTTTAATATCCGCATCAGGCAGCCCATGTAAAAGCATGTTCATTTTGCAGATAGACCAGGTGCCAAGATTTTTTTCCTGGCCAAACAGGGATATATTTTTAGGATTCCCCTTTTTTCTTTCGATGTAATGAGCAGATTCTATAAGCATGCCTCCTGAACCGCAGGTAGGATCGCATATGCGCATACCTTCTTTTGGCTTTAAAAGCTCTACGATAAGCTGAACGACTTTCCTGGGCGTATAAAATTCCCCTCCTTTTTTTCCTGCATCATCAGCAAATTTCTCGATCAAGTATTCATACGCCCTGCCAAGCATATCCGGCTCTTCCAGATCAGTATTTCTCAGGTTAATTTGCGAGAAATGATTCACAAGACGGGAAAGCACAGAGTCACGATTCTTAGCATCTCCTAGTTTATTGGAATTAAAATCTATATCAGCAAGCACCCCTTCTAAGTTCGGATTTTGATCTTCTAATGCCCCGCATGCTTTATTAATCGCCTCTCCAAGATTTTGTGAAACCTTTCGTATCTCTGACCAGCGGCTGCGGTTAGGCACAAAAAATTGATGTTCATCAGGGTCATCCATGGCCACCTTTTTAGCTTCAGATTTTGAGGCGCCGCGTTTAAGCTCTCTCTGTTCAACCTTTTCAGCCTCTTCCTTAAAAACATCAGAAAGCCGTTTTAAAAATAAAAAGCCAAAGATATAATTTTTGTAATCTGATGAATCAATTGAACCGCGTAAAATATCTGCAGCGCCCCATAAATAATTATTTAATTCACTACTCTTTAATTTTCCCACGATAACCCTCCTTATTTATCAAGTGTATCAATTATAACCTGATTAGTGATCATCCTGTATAAAGTTGCTGATTCTATGCTCAAACGATATTGCTCCTCTGTTACATTAACAAGGTTGGCTATTTTTTCCTGTAAAGATACTGATGGAACAGGAATAATAACTTCGCCGATATCAGAGACATTTAAAACAAGCTGCACATTAGTAGATGTTGCATTTGTAAGCAGCGCTCTTTGGCCTTTTTTTGTCTTAAGGTATGCGGTTAAAAATAATGGCGATAGCCCTTCCTTAACACGAATAGCTATAAGATTAGCTGTTATAATAGCCTTTTTTATAGCATCAGGTACCAGGGCTATCTTTAACTGAGTGCCTCTACATGTTACAATTACATTTCCAGGATAAACCGTAAAACGCTCTGGCTTATTTATAGTTTCTGGGTCTAAATAAGATAAATTAGAAAATTCTATTTGGCCATCAACAATGTCCTTGATATTAATCAAAGGAATGCCATCTGGGCTATTTGAGAATTTTTCAATATTATAAATTGGGGCTCCAGAAAAAATCTCTTTGGCTAATTCTTTCAATGGAGCATAACTAATATCATCAGTATTCATGAAATATTGCCTTTCTTTTTACATTGTGCTATTATAGCATTTTTATTTATTATGTCAATACTTTTCTTTTATATTTTAATACTAATATTTTTTAACTTGACATTATTAAGGGATTGCCCTATGCTACTGAATAATAGTTTTAGTATAAAGGAGCGGGCTAATTTTTAGCCTCGCGTCTATTTTATATATTATCTTTGTTCGGCCAAACAGGAGATGCTTGAAACATTATCTTTGTTCTTTTTTCCGCACAAAAGGCAAATTTTGGGTGGGGGCACCGCCACAGCAGACAGCCGAGCTTCGTTGAAAAAATTATTGTTTTTGAGATTGGTTCGCCCTTGACATCGAAGATGTCAAGGGCTCGCAATGACAAATTGATTTTTAAAATAGGTTCTAATATCGTTACATAAACACAGCCAGTCAGCACTACCCTGCGATTTTGCGATTAAATCAAAGGGTAGTGCTGACTGGCTGCCCGAACTGGACGCCAGACGAACTTCACAACTCCATATAGTGCATATGGTTGTGAGAATTTATACCCGTAGGAGCAAGCGGCAACTCATCCGTTTTGGCGATCCTTTGCCTGAAAAACCTATCCAGGCAAAGCGAATTATCAAAAATACTATCTATGAGGGCCTTAAAATCCAGGCCTTTATCAATAACGGCCCAGGCCGAATAACCTGGGCAAAAGCCCGTAAAGAACTAAATATCTCGGAAGCCAAGTTAGCACACTTGCTGAAAATAGTCAATACGCTGCCTCCTGACTTCATCGAAGATATGCAATCATGCAATGACGAAGAGAAGCTGAAAATCTTCAATGGCAGACGGCTTTTGCAGATCTCCCGCCTCCAAAACCGACAAAGAACGCCGAAACGAAATTGAACGCCTATTGCCAAATCATCAATGACCTTCCGGTATTTCTCCAGCCTTATGCAATGCATACTTAGTGCATAACGGCCCGATTAACTCGTAGATAACTGTAGTTGCTATAATTGTAGTAAAAATCATCTCTCCAACTATGGGAAAATCGCTCTTTGCAATTAACGCAACGCCCAAAGCAACTCCTGCCTGAGGAACAAGACCCAACCCCAGATATCTTCTTATGCTTTCTGGGGCATTAGAAATCTTAGCGCCTAAGCTCGCGCCCATCATTTTGCCTATTACCCTGAATATAAGATAGGTAAGGCCGATTATGCCTAATTTTGGTAAAATGTGCATCTCTAAGTTTGCGCCTGCTAACACAAAGAAAAGTAAAAATAGCGGAGAGTCTATGCATTTCAGGGCATCAAAGAACTTAAATGAATATCTGTGGCTATTGATCAATATTGCTCCCAAGAACATAGATGACAAAAGAACTGATAAATGCAGCCAGATAGCTAAGCCGATATTTAAAAAAATGAATCCTAACGTAAAAATCAATAATTCTGTTTGCGTGCGGATAAAACGATAAAGCAGGGATAAAAGCATAGCCAAAATAGCTCCTAATACAAAGGCTCCGAATATACTTAAAAGAGAATTGAAAAATACTTTAATTAAAAAAGAGGCTGCCATCATATGTGTATATACCGCCTGAGATATTGCCAGCGATATGGCAAATATAATAAGGCACCATGCATCGTCAATTGCAACCACACCCAAAAGAGTATCAGTGAAGTTTCCTCTTGCCCGATATTCCCTAATTACCATTACAGTGGCGGCAGGCGCAGTTGCTGATGCGATCGCCCCGAATAGAAGAGACACATAAAATGGCTGTTTTAAGATTAACAAAAACGCCGAGGTAACCAATGCCCAGGCTCCGCAGGCCTCTAAGATAGAGATCCATATTATTGGTCTTCCAATCTTGCGAAGGTGATATCTGGAAAAATTCTGGCCTATTCCAAAAGCAATTATGCCTAACACAATATTGGAAATTAGCCCTGAAGAATTCAAGATCCCTTCGGGAACCAGTTTAAATAATGAAGGGCCAATAAGTATGCCTAATAAAAGGTAGGCAGTTACCGCAGGAAATTTTATTCTTTTTATTAGTTTTGCAGAAAACAGGCCTGCGGTCAGAATAAAACCAAGCCCTAAGATTGTGTTCATTTAATTATGCCTTTTTGCCGAAATACTGCCTGGATAATATCGAATATGCCAACCATACCAACCAGCCAGCCCGCCTTGTTTATCACTGGAAACTCTTCCTTTAAATGCAGCCGCATAAGCTTATAGGCTTCTTCTATTGCGGCATCTTCTGGAATAGAGACAAATTCTGTCTCCATAATATCCTCGACAACAACTAAATTTCCTATATCTTCGGAAATATCTATCTTGAATATATCTACTTCCTCTTCGTCTAAAAATGGCACTAATTTTAATACGTCGGGGTGATAAGAGCTAAAAATATCTACAAGATTATGAAAAGAAACAATACCCCTAAGATGCCTATCCCCATCGACAACTGGGACCAAAGGAAATATATGAAACTTTCCAAAACTCTTCAGAAGCTCCTTAAGGGTTGTGGAGCGTTGAACAGTAATTACTTCTTTTGACATTACCTCTTTTACTTGCATTTTATTCGGCCTTTTCCTGTTCGTAGTTGATAGCCCTTATGGGGTAAGGTATTATTATGTTTTCCTTTGCGTAACGCTCATGCAATCTCTTAATAAACTCATGTTTAATCAAATATTGATCCACAAATTCCTTGGCTTTTAATAGTCGCTCCTGTTTATCATTATCGCATTTATCATATTCTATTTATAATCTCGGGCTCTGGTTCGCCTGAGCGTCAAGGTTGGCTGTGTCTATGTAACGATATCAGAACCTATTTTAAGGGTTTACCCTTAAAATAAAGCGCCTCAAAAATTTCAATGAATGGCTCGGCTGTCCGCTGCGGCGGTGCCGTGACCAACGGAAATCCCGAGCGAAGCCGAGGGGCCGCCCACCGCCGCAGCGGACAGCGTCCTCGCTCTATCGCTATCTAAAGTACCTAATATCGTTCGTCTGCCTCTGGCCTATCACACATCCTAAAACGCTCCATACGGCCAGAGGCCGAGCCAACTCAAGTTTTCCGCTCAGGACAGATTTTGCCCGCGCCCAAAATCTGCCCTGAGCGGAAAAAAGAAAAACCCATGTTCTCAAAATATATCGGGCGAAAAAGTGCTTTAAAGTTAAGCTTGGGCTGGCCAAAAAATTCCCAGCACCATGAAGCTCTCATGATATAGACTATGCGATCCAACAAAAAAATAAGTATCTCTTTTTGGGCACATTACTTGTTCACCAAATTTCTTCTTCATTTTCTTTATTATGTCTTCGGATGATTCTCCGTCATCGCGTAATTTTCTATATAACTGCCCTGCTTCCCAGTCTACGACTACCTGATTATGACCTTTACATCCTGCTGAATTGCAGATATAAGAATATTTAAAATTGTAGGGAATTTTTTCTAAACTGGTTTTCTTTTGTGAAAATAAATCTCTTTGATCTGCTACAGCTTGTTTCTTCCCTCTCCATTCTTCTTCGCCCAAAGTCACATCAAAACTAATAATCTCCTTTGGTTTAAATATCCCTAATGATCTTTTATTCAAACTTGCTTCTTCGATAATCTCACACATAGATCCACTTACTAAAGGCATGACATATTTTTTTCTTTTTGACCATGTCGGATCCTTGTCGGTACCAATAATTTCGCCCGGCTGGATATTTTCTAAATCTGGCCTATAACTTTCTGGGCGATTATCTTGCGTATGTTTTTGTACTCTTAATTTTATCCATTGATATTTATGGAACCATTTATCAAATGGCATATCTCTAAATCGTACAGGATATAATCTTATAAATTTATTATCTTTTGTAACCCCTGCGACACAAACAGTCTCTCCATATTTTGTGCTTAGGCTTGGATAAGCTTTTACTACAACTAAAATGTTTTTCGTTTCCCAGTTATTCATATTATATGCCTTACCTCTATATTATCATTAAACATCTCCTCTATAGTAGAGGAAATGGCCTGGCGATGACATTCTTGATAATCTTTTTCAAAACACATAAGGCAACAATTTAGTTCTTCTACTAAGTCTTTTAATCTCTGCAAACTTTCTTCTTGTGTTCCTAAATAGGCCTGATATTTTTCTAGAAAAGCTTCAAAATCCTGATTATCTTTTAGATCCTGACGCAATTCGCGCGGAGTGCCTAACCGCTGGAGATGAACATAATCTATATCATTCTCCTGTAGCAATGTTTCTAATCGTGTTTTTGAAAATCCTGGCTTTCGGCTAATAGGATTTTGACGGACATCTACTAACAAGGAAACATTATTCTCCTTAAGCTTTTCTAGGAAATCCTCTGGTTTAAGGCCTTGGTAGCCAATTGTCATTAAAAGTCTATTATCCATATGGATTATAAATAGTTTACACTATAAATTTAGCTTTTGCAATTTTCTACTCGTTCCGGCTTCTCACATTCATCCAATGCTATCTCAGCAAAATCTTTGACCCTTCTACTATATAAGACACATCTGGATGCGATTTTCTTTCAATTTTTTTGGATTTTTTTAAAAACGAAAAACTTATTCACCATACAGATGATCTTTAAAGGTCTCCTTTTTTGCTCAGCTTCTTATAGTAAGATCAATATTTACCCATATCTTTAAATTTCGGAAAAAAATTCTTGTATCGATTTTTATAATTACGTACTAATTTATACAAATTAGCGTAATAGGGATCATTTTTAAAATATGAATCTTCACTCCATCTTAAATTTGAATCTTTCAAAAAATACATCTGCTTAAAAGAATAACTTTTTAAGTCGCTTTGGCGATGAAACTCGGCACAGAATTCTAATACCGGTTCTATTTCTCCATTTATTTTAGATGATTTTGGTAGTCTTGTAGAATTTTCTATAATCAACTTTATTTCTTCGGGAGAAATAACTTTAGTTTTAACCTCTCCTGGCGTAAGCTCACTTATATGCCATCCATCTTCTTCGCTCTCTACCGCACAAATTTTCTTTGCATCTTTTGAATAGTAATAAATATTCCTTCTAATATATATTTCTACGGCTGGTAATATTTCTGTATTTTTAACAGTAATTGTATTCGAGCCATCGCTATTTCCATTAATCATTAGCATTAGATCAGGATTTATGTGCTGCTTATTAAGTTTCTTCAAATTTTCTATCTCACATCCGTGTTGAAAGAATGTAAATATAGATAACACAAAAGTAAATAATATAATTAAATTCTTCCAGGGTTCCCAGCAAGAATCATTATTGCCTTTTTGATTTTTTCTGTTCATCTATTATCGCATTCTGTTAAAATCATCTTTTCAACTTTTTGCTTGGCTTCTTCTAATAGTTCTTTTGCCTTTGTGCGGGCTTCGTGGGACCTGTGGACTAAGTCAGCGATTTTCTGCTGAATATCCTCTATCGGAGGAATCAAAATCTCTTTTATATCTTTATAACTTATATTTGTCTGAACCCCGCCCGTTCCTATCCGTGCTAGCTGATATTCTCCGATTATAGTATTTAATACAAGAGTTAAATAATATTTATCAATTCCTTTAGGGGTAAATCGCAAGATTCGCTGATTTATACTACTTTTTGGTATATCGTCAGGGATTATAGCAGTCGCGCCTATAGTACCGGACATTGATAAAACAATATCACCTGGCTTAGTGATGTCTTGCGGTGCCAACAAATAGTCCTCTTCTGCTAAATACGCAACATCACTTAAATCCAAATATCCTTTTCTTATATTATTTATTCTTATCAATGGTATGCCTTCATTTTTGTAATTATAACTTTCAAAAGGAAATCCGGTTGAATAAGTTGAAATAAAAACAACTAATGGCTTTGCTTTTTTAAGGCGTAACTTTTCTAACAGCTTATTATATTTCGGCTGGAAGTATTCAGCATCCATACGATGAGCAGATTTTACATCGTTAAGATTAACTACATAGCTTAAATCTTCATCTGGCTTAAAATCTCTGAGACCCAATTCTTCTAAAAGCAGAACCTCGGCTTGAGAATATAATATTTTAGATTGCTCAAAACTATTCCACGATTCATCGCATAGCAACTGTATCTTCTTCTGAGAATCGAGAGGCAAAACAGCTATTTTAATCTGTTTAAGCTCCTCAGCATTCACGTTTGCCTGATTTACCGCACGCCGCCTAAATTTCTTGATTTGTTTAATACCAAAAGACGAATTCAAAAACATGTTAAGATAATCGGGTAGTATCTGTGGAGTTAACCTTAGTTTTATTAAATAAGATGCAAAAACTGCTTTGGTATCTAATTTAAAAATCCCTGTCCTTCCAACAAATTCCTCAGAATTAACGCGATTAAATAAAACGTCATTTTTCTTTAATTTGAAGCTATTGAAAATATCTTCATTAATATCAGCGTATCTTACATTATCATTAAAAAGAAAAGCATTCTGTATATCATCCATCTTAAAAATAGGATATCCGATTCTTTTATCATTCATCGCTTGCGATATGCCGTATTGGCAAACAGCCACAAAATCCCCAACAGGACGCCACGAACCTTTTGTAAAATCAATGAAATACTCCGGTTGATAATATTCAGCATCTAGACGATTCACATCTTCAATCTGGGATTTTTGGATAATAGAATAAACCATTGTTATTTCTTTTTTAATACGACTATGAGCTGTAAAACTAATCCTAAACCTATCAGAGCAAATCCTATTATTGCCCAAATTCTATTATCTATTAAAGACTGTTTCAAAAATGAATTATTACCATAGTAAGTTCCTGATATTGATTCTATCTGTTTATTTGTTAATAATAATCCTTTAGCCAAGCATCCAGTTCCAAGAAAATTAAATATTAACCCAAATATAGATAATAGAGACATTTTTACCTCCACCATTTAAACTTTTCCTTTTTAGCAAATTTTACAAATTCCTCTGCTATTTTTTCTAAATCATCGTCGAGTTTGCCTATTTCTTCGAAGATACCACCTTCAGATTTAACTCTCTGCCCATTTTCATTAAGATAAATATATTCTCCTGAATTATCCTTGCCTGACTTTTTAGAAACGGCCATAAATATAGAATAGTCCTTTAAAGGTTTCTGGTCTTCATCCAATTTTTGTAAAAATAATACAGACGTTTTTGTGCCTGTGCCTTTAGCAGGCGCCGGAAGTTTAAAGGTATTACCTTCTAAACCGACTATTGCCAGGATGCGTGCTTTTTCAAAAAACCATTCCCGTATCCATTCCATATTGGTATTATTAAAAACGCCTTGAGGTAGGACAATAGCCATTCTGCCGCCAGGTCTAATCGCATCTAATGACCTCTCAATAAAAAGTAAATGTCTTTCTACTTTCGGTTTCAGTTTTCCGTTTTTCTTCGCAAATTCATATTGACGCAATAGGCCTGAGTCAGTAATCTCTCCTGCAAAAGGCGGATTAGTCATTAGGATATCAAACTTAAGATAGCGATATGTCTTACGGTTTTCTTCGTTCTGGCTAGCCAGTAATGACTTTAAAGACGCTCTTGCTTCTTCTGCCTGCTCTCCAAACCAATCCCTTGCGTCTAATGAGTTACGTTTAAATATATTATGCCTGCCATCCCCCGCTATAAGCATTAATGCCTGAGATATGCGGCGCATATTATCATCAAAATCAATGCCATATAGGTATCTACTAGCATATTTTCGCTTTGCCTCATGAGAAGCTGATTTTAAATAATCATCCCATACCCAATACATTGTATGAAGCAAAAATCCTCCGGAGCCGCAGGCAGGGTCAATAATATATTCATCATCCTTTGGATTTAACATTTTTACGCACATTTTTATTACATTACGGGGAGTAAAATACTGCCCCTTTTGGCCTTTAGAGACCTCGGCTATTAAATGTTCAAAAGCGCGGTCAATAATTACCAGCTCTTCCCTTCCGGAACCGAAGAATTTATTTTTTTCTAAAAATGGGACGCATATCTGTAATTGTTCAGGCGTTAGTTCTATTTTATCTGTAGGTTTAAAAATATCAGGCCATTCCTTGATTGCCCCTTTAAAAAGTTCATCATTAATAACAGCATATGTCCTTTTTGGCTCCTTATACTGCCTGAAATAAACCTCTTTTTTGGGCCTGATATTCTTTGCCTGATCCTCATCATAGAGCTTGGCATATATTAATTTAAAGACCTCTTCAAACACATTCACGCCTGCCTGAGCTAAAACCATTTCTTCTAATCGCGAAATAATAAAAGATAAATCAAATTTCTCTTCTAAATCATTATAGGTTTTCTTTACTTCAAAAAGGTCATCCCATGTCTGATTTACATTTGGGGACTGTTGCGA
>Ga0210006_1003134_pt1 | contig 10483 bp, 12 predicted proteins | sample CryGey02umfilter_2_FD_185452 | JGI IMG/M metagenome (GOLD analysis project Ga0210006, IMG submission 185452) | Groundwater microbial communities from aquifer in Utah, USA - Crystal Geyser 4/10/14 0.2 um filter (SPAdes) (version 3) | ecosystem: Environmental > Aquatic > Deep subsurface >... | reverse complement strand
CTATGGCAAGAGCAGTATCATTCATCCCCGCACTCGATACGGCTGCTTGGCAGCCTTAGAAGGAATTCTCGTGCGGGGTTTCCTGAGCAATTAAAAAAGTAGAGTCTTGAATTAGTAACTCTACCTTACCACACTTCATAACTCCCACCGGTAAATGATGAGGGTGGGTAAGATAATGGCTCGGGTCCTTTGATTAATTTTATATCAGTCGTTTCCAAAAATAATTGAATTGTCGGGATATCTTTTTCTTCGCCGAAAATGACATATCATAATTCCCAACAAGCTAATGATAAATTGGCATATTTTGTTTCTACCTGATACTCTTTTTTCACGTTATTAATCAAAATTTCAAAGGTCCAGCTATAACCAAGTGTTTTCATTTTTCATCTCCCAGGAACGCTCAACTCTTTTAAAAAGTTGAGTATTTCCTTTTTTTGTACAAGTATTCTCCACTTTAACTATTAATTTTCCAATTGTCAAACTATTTTGTTTCTGCTAAAATCAACTTATGTTAAAAAATATTGCTCAACAAGATCCAAAAATCCACTCTTTAATCCAACAAGAATTAAATCGGCAAAGAGTTGGCTTGGAGATGATTGCTTCAGAAAATTTTGTTTCCGCGGCTGTCTTAGAGGCACTAGGCACACCCTTGACCAATAAATATTCCGAAGGCTATCCAGGCAAACGCTACTACGAAGGAAATGAATATATTGACCAAATTGAACAACTGGCCATTAATCGAGCTCAGCTGCTTTTTGGTGCTGACCACGCTAATGTGCAACCGCATAGTGGATCACAGGCTAACCTAGCTTCTTATTTATCAATCCTCCAACCGGGGGATACGATCTTGGCCATGGACTTATCTGCTGGTGGTCACTTAACGCATGGTTCGCCAGTTAATTTTTCTGGTCGCTTATTCAATTTTGTTCATTACGGAGTAAATAAAGAAACGCAACTAATTGATTTTACTCAAGTACGTGAATTAGCTCAGCGATGCCAACCAAAATTAATTGTTGCTGGTGCCTCAGCTTATCCCCGAAAAATTGACTTCCAACAGTTTCGCGCCATCGCTGATGAGGTTGGCGCCTATCTCTTAATTGACATGGCACATATTGCTGGCTTAGTTGCTACCAATCTTCATCCCGCTGTTTTCCCCTATGCTGATATTGTTACTACTACTACACACAAAACATTGCGCGGTCCCCGGGGCGCTATTATCCTTTGTCAAAACGATGATCGTTTTGATTTAACTGGTAAAAAAAACCTGACGCAAAAAATTGATTCCGCTGTTTTCCCCGGGATGCAGGGTGGACCCCTGGAGCATGTCATCGCCGCTAAAGCAGTGGCTTTCCAGGAAGCACTGGCGCCGGAATTCAAAACCTATCAACAACAAATTCTTAAAAATGCCAAGACGCTAGAAAACGTTTTCCAGCAACAAGGCATCGCCATGGTAACTGGTGGTACGGACAATCATTTATTACTTATTGAATTAACTAACTTGGGCATTACTGGTAAGCAAGCTGAGCAAGCTTTAGCGCGCGCGGAAATATATACTAACAAAAATGTCATACCTTATGATCCGTGCAAACCCACCAATCCTTCTGGTTTACGACTGGGGACAGCAGCATTGACGACGCGTGGTTTGCAAGAAAAAGAAATGACCCAGATTGGTTTAGGAATAGCCACAATTCTCAAAAATAGCACCGACGATAATATCATTAAACAAGTAAACAATGAGTTGCGTGAATTGATTGCTCAATTTCCACTCTATCCCGATCTATCTTATGACTAATATTATTGATGGTAAAAAAATAGCTGAGGATATTCGTCAGCAAATTTTAGAGCAAATCAGGGAACAAAATCTGCAACCCAGCTTAGCGGCTATTTTGGTTGGTGAAGATCCTGCCTCAGAGCTCTATGTACGACTAAAAAAAGAAGCTTGCCAAAAAGTGGGCATCAACTTTCACCTTTATCGTTTAGCTAATAATTGTACTAACGAACAAGTAATTGAAGTTATTGATTTTTTAAACCAAGATCCGGAAATATCAGCCTTACTCGTTCAACTACCACTGCCAAAACACTTAGATACAAATCTCATCATCCAAACTATTGATCCGAAAAAGGACGCTGATGGTTTTCATCCAGATAATTTACAACTATTCAAACTGGGCCAGCAAGAGCAAACGCCAGTTTTGATTGCTGGTATTTGGCAACTACTATTATCTACTCAAGAAAAGCTAATGGGTCGTCAAGCTTGTATTTTAGCCAACAGTCGGGAGTTTACCGAAAATATGGCCATTGCCCTGGAACAACAGAAAATTAATGTTACTATCGCCTATTTAGCAGATCTGAATTGGCGAGAAAAGACCAGAAAAGCCGATATTTTAATAGTAGCTGTGGGTCAAGCGATGATCATTGGCCATGATGATATTAAAAAAGATGTAATTGTCATTGATGTGGGCACCAATAAAATTAATAACTATTTTACCGTTGGTGATGTTAATTACACCGATGTTTTTTCTTATTGCTCACACATCACGCCAGTTCCCGGTGGCGTCGGACCCATGACCATTGCCCTACTTTTAAAAAGATGTCTCGATCTTGATCAAAAAAAATAACCCCGCTGTCAATCAACGGGGATTTTTATTTATTTGCGACTCAGCATTTTATGCAAACCTTCTAAGTGCAATGCCGAATGGAAAAGAATTAGTTTAAAAGCAGAAAATAGTTGCTGCCAACTTTTTTGGCCATATCTGTTGATATATTCCTTTTTTAATTCAACCAACGTTTCATCGCCACCAAGATCAAATCCTAGTGCTGTTTTTAGAATTCGCTTCCAGTCATGCACGTAGGTAAACTCCACATTATAGGGAGCCTCTGTTCTCACTGATTCTGTTCTGCCATACTCGGTAACAATCTCTACCAAACGCCATACTTCCGTGCCGTTTCTTTGCAAAAACTTTTCTTTATAGGCATCCTCTACTTTGATCATAATACTATTTCTCCTTTTTTTGATTTTTATAATGAACGAAAAATAATTGTACACTATTACAATTATTTGTCAACCCTAAATCTTTCGCAATTTACTAGCACTGAAAAAAATTGTTGCTACCGCCCATCATCCACGAACAATTCATAGTAGGCTAGAATAATAGGTGTTCCCAAAACGATCCAAAAAATAAATTCCTCAAAAGGAAACTGTAGTCCAAAAAGTTGTATATGACCGATGTACTGTCCAGGAAACCGCCACTGATCCAAACTAAGTGCTGTTAACTCAAAACTGAGAAAAAGAAAAATATTAAAAATACCCGCCTTTAATAATTTTGCTGCTAAATGTGGTTTGGTTATAATCAAGTAAAAAAAGGGAAAAGCGCCAGTCACGCCAATGATCAGATAGGTGTAGGGAAAATACAAGGCACTGGGGTAAATAAAAAAAGTAAATATTATTAATACTAATAAGCTAAAGAAAACAAGGAGTACCGATTTGAATAGTGGCGCTACCTTTTGCGAATGATCGTGTTCAAAAAAATGCTCATAATAAACCACCGTTAATAAAATCCAAAAAAAATACTAAATCAATACGTCAATAGGAATCAATCCTAATAGTTTATTGGGAAATACCAGCTGCCTCGATGGCGCCCAAGACCAGGCACCATTAAATTCCGCGAGAAAATCAATAATAAAAGCCACTATCATGCCCGCTATAATGCTAGCACCCAACCTTTTTAACTGTTTTGGCTGCCGAATTAAAAGAAAAATCGCCGGTACGGCAAAAAATAAAATTGTCGAGGTTAAAAACCTAACCTCAAAATATAAAATAATCGGAATAGCTACCAATACCATGCTAATTACTAACAAAAAATCTAGACGAATATTTTCTTTGATCTTCACAAAATATAGGATAATTATAACAAATAAATTAATAAAAAAATACCCAATTTTTCTTGCGTACTTAAAATACAATCAAATAAGTTATTTAATTTGCAATACTTTGCCAGCTAAATCCAGCTCAATAAAATGATGAGCACGACCGGCCAGATAAGATGGGCACTGATTTTGTGCTTCGTCATCAATGGCTAAACGCGGATTGTGAGCAATATCAGCTACCCAATCAGGAAAAATAGCATCTGCTAAACACGGACCATTACTTAAATCTACCCCTTGCTCCACTTTTTGCTGATAAACCTTTTGTGCTTCACTCACCACAACTTCTCTTATTTTCTCCATACTCATGACACTGCCCGGGCTATTAACATCAATTAAACTACTATCGTTAACCAAACGATCCTGATTGGCACTGCAGCCAGTCAAAAATAGACAAACAATAATTAGCGTGGTGATTATTTTCATATACTAAAAAAGGGATGCCTGAAAAGACTGCGCTTGACCCAAGACTTCAACGGCAAAAATTCTATTAATATCAAAATGTTTATCTTGTTTACTTTGATGACAAAAAGCTAAAATTTGATTTTTTTCCTGGTGCACCTCTTTGACATCAATATCCCTCAGCGCTCGCATTTCATTACCAAATTTTAAATACTCAATCTTAACCTGACGCCCATATTTCATCGCTACCTGTAAAGAATCAATAATCTTTTCCTTACTACCCCAACGTATTGGTATTGGTTGACGCTGGCCATTATTTTCAAACCACAAACGGCCATGGCGTTCGCCATAGTCATACAATTCCTTAGTAACTCGGACATCATCCAAACAATACCTAATCAATTTATCCCAATCCTGATTTTTGTAGTACCAAATAGCGTCCAGTCCAGAACCAGACTTACCTTCACCTAAAGTAACCGTAGCAATAGAATCCAGTTTCAAACGATGACCAAGAGCGAATTGAACTTCTTCCAAGATATCCAGATGTGGCAATTTATCCAATTTCCATCGGAAATATGGCTGTAAAACGGTAAAGTCAAATTTCTTACTGTTAAAACCAATGATTAAACTGGCTTTTTTTAGCCATTCTTCTAGTTCTGAAAATTCTGACTGACGAAATGCTCGATACTTATTCAAACCATAAGAATAAGCGCCGACAACCGACACTTCTAAGAGGTGGGCATTTTGCTGACCGCCCACCTCGTCAAAACTTTTTTTGGTTTCTAAATCCAAAACTACTTTATCCATTTTTTGCCCTCGCTAAAATTTATTTCCAAGTAAAACTGCTAACAATTTTTTGATAGTCTGCCAGCTTAGCAGTAAAATCTTGATCGGCTGGATTGCTATCCGGTATCGTAATCTTAAAAACTTTACCATCTTTTAACCCGTAAATTTCCGTTACTGTGTAATTATCCTTTGGTATCTGAGCAATGGCTACGATTGGCTGTTGAGCTAGAGTGCCACTTTGCACCTTGTCTTGAGGTAAATTGTTGTCCTTAACATAGGTAGCTAAATCAGAGCCATAGTTCTCGGCAACCAGCTCAATCTCAACTGGTAAACTGCCTTCTACGGCTGATTTGATAGTAACTTTATTACCATCTTCACTGACCGTCCAATCTTCTGGATATTTAACGCCCCACAATGCTGAGCTATAATCCTTAGTTGGCTTATCTGGCGGTGTCATGCTTGGTGCTGTTACTTCCTTCATCCACTGCCAACTATTGAGAATTGCATTAAAGTATGGTATAGCGGCTTCTCTTGAACCACCAAAGCTACTGGCGGTAATCATAATCATTTCTTCGTTGACTGGCATGTAAATAGTTGACTGAATGTCATTCGGATTATTCTGCGTGTTGTCCTGCAATAACATCAGACCGATTACTGGTTTAAATATTGCTTGTTGTGCGGCTGTCGCGTCAATCTGTTTCTCTTTCAAAAAATCAGCGGCAGTTAATTTATTAGGATTAGGTGAGCGTCTAATTTCCACTTTCGCTCCTTGGGCTGGTTGCGGTTGTTGCGCGTCATAGCTGTACAATATTACGGCACCATTTTTTTCTTCACCAAACCAATTATCTGGTATTTGCACTTGCCATAATTTATCGGCGCTTTGATAAGGCACAAATTTGACTTGATCTTGCTGCGGTTGCTGTGCGGCATTATCAATATTAGCACCATCGCTAACTTGGGCCTGCTTAGATTTCAATAGACCGGATTGATCTAAATAAACAAATCCCCCTACTAACAAAACGACAATAATCAAAATTATAACTAGTGTTGTCATGGATATAAATCCTGCTTTTTGCATATTCATATTTCTTCACTTAATTAATACTTAACGGCCCCCGAACTATTACTGCTATATTTTAACACTTTTTTTGTTTAATTAAAACTGTGGATTATAAATCGTCTAAATCAGGTAAAAAACTGGTACGATTACCTTCTTCATCAACTTCAATAACCAAACTTTCATCCAATTGGTCACTATTCTCAACCCGTCCGCGTTCTAATTTATGACGATCGATTTCCGCTAAAAACTGCGAGGCCTGATTAAGGTAGCCACTACCAGCGCCAACTATGGGATAGGTTAAATATAGTTGCTGTTGGGCTCTCGTGACAGCCACATAAAATAATCGCCGCTCTTCTTCCAATCCTCCTTTTTCTTGTAAGGCGCGCTGATTAGGAAAGGCGTTCTCAATCAAATTAATAATGAAAACTACGCGCCACTCCAATCCCTTGGCTTGATGAATGGTGCTTAAAACCAGCTGATCTTCACTAGTATGTTCTTGTTTTTCTTTTTGTAAACTAAAATTTTCTTGCAAAGAAACTTCACTCAAAAAAGCATTTAAGTCTTGATAGCTGTCGGCATAAAAAGAAAATTGCTCCAAATCCGAAAGTCGTTGTTGCCAATCAGGATATTCATTCTCTAAATAGTTTTTGTAATCCGAGCGGGTTAAAATACGAACAATCTCGCCCACTGATACTGGACCAGTATTCATCAATGACAAAACCGGGCGCAAAGTAGAACAAACGCTTTGCCAGCCATTAACCGAGCGACTACTTAATGACCATTCAGCATTAATTATTTCCTGCATGCTAGCGGACTTGCTAGCTCTAATCTGATCAATCAATTGTTCAGCACCAGCAGCGCCAATACCAACTTGTAAATTTAATATGCGCGACCAGCTTATTTCATCAGCGGGATTATTCAATACTCGCAAATAAGATACCACGTCCTTAATATGCGCCCGAGCAAAAAATCGTAAACCACCGCGATAGTCATAAGAAATATTTTTCTTATTGAGCTCCATTTCTAAATTTTGCGAATGATGAGCGGCGCGAAATAAGACAGCCATTTTGGAAAATGGTACGCCCTCTTCATGAATCTTAATAATCAAAGAGGAGATCAGTTCAGCCTCTTGTTTGGGAGTTAAGCACGGTAATAATTGCGGTTTGATAAAAGAATCTAGGGTTGTTTTCAGCTCCTTTTGGTACTGATTGATATTATTACTGATAATATCGTTAGCCACGGCTAAAATATCTGGCGTTGATCGATAATTATATTCCAATTTAAAAACCTTAACGTCACTAAACATTTGTGGGAAATCCAAAATATTACCAATGTCAGCGGCACGGAAAGAGTAAATACTCTGAGCGTCATCACCAACGACCAAAATATTGTGATGCGCCGCTGATAAATGTTTAACTAATTGTGCCTGTAAATGATTAGTATCTTGATACTCATCCACCAAAATATACAAAAACTGCTGGGCTAGCTTTTGACTAATTTTCTTTTCTTGCTGGAGTAGCTTCAACAAATTGACCAATAAGTCATCAAAGTCCATCACTTGATTGCTTTGCTTTTTCTGCTGATATAATCGCTGTATCGACTCAATATCCGACAATAAATTGACCCATTGCGGATGTTTGTAGGTAATAATATCAGCCAGATCCTTTTGCGAATTTTGTTGATAGCTAAAAATATCCTGCAAAACAGCGGCTGAGGGAAACCGACGCTGCTTGGTATCAATACCAGCTTCCCGTAAACATTTTTTCACCAAATCAACGCTGTCCTGTGCGTCCAAGATATTATAATTACTCTGATAACCAATTAACTTAGCATATTGTCTTAACAAACGATTGGCAATATGGTGGAACGTACCAGCCCAAAGACCATCAGGATACACTTTTAATAATTCCTCGGTCCGGGCCACCATTTCTCGTGCTGCTTTGTTCGTAAAGGTTAATAATAATATTCTCTCGGCTGGCACACCCTGCTGTAACAAAAAGGCTAGACGATAAACTATGGTTCTGGTCTTACCACTACCAGCGCCAGCTAATACTAAACAAGGACCATCGGCCCTTGTCACTACTTGATATTGCTCTTTGTTTAATTCCCTAGCAAAATCAATGTTCACATCAGAATTATTTAATTCTTTTTTAATCTTGTATATTTTCGTCATGATCTAGGTGGCGAATAGTAATATCGTATTGAATTTGTTCTAGACGTTTGAGATTTCTTTTGGCCTCATCAAACTTCTGTCGTAAGGCGCCAGTTAAATATAATTTCATTAAAGTGGCAACTATCTCCTCAGACAAACGGCGGTATTCAATCAAGCTGTCATAATGGCTGGCAGTGGCTTGTAAAACAGCTTGCCGCACTAGTTCACCGGTCATATCAGCAAGACCACCAATATATTCTTCTGGCCCGATATTAATTCCCGCCACCTCTTTCAACTCCTGCTTTAATAAAGCAGCAATAAACATTTTGGCCTCCACGTACTCCTCGAGACAGGCCTTGTACGATCCTTCAAATTTTAGTCGGTTATCTTTGTTATACTCTTTTTGCAAATACAAAAGAATTTTTTCCGCTGCGGCTATCTTATTGTTAGCCATCTTAAAATCCTGACGATGGGCAGCAAAAATTGCTTCTTTGGCGTTTTGTAATATTTCCCGCGAGCGATTAAAAATATAGTCTCTCTCTTTCTGAAAAGAACCAAGATTTTGACTTATTTTACTGATCAATTTTTTGTTCAACATTTATTTAATATTAATAATTTTAACTTCTTTACGTTGTGACGCCAATATATCGCGCCTTTTGCCCAAATAATAATTCACAATTATCTTTCTCGATAATGGCCAGATGATTAAGAGGGCTAGAATGTCACTTAATAAACCTGGAATAATCAACAAAATAGCTGCTAAATAATAATACAACTTTTGACTGATATTTTGCTGATCTAGCTGACCGCCAACAAATAAGCTCTGAATTTGTCCCAACAGTTCCCAACCAACAAATTTAACCAAAAAAATACCAAACAAAACCATAATCAACAAATAAAGAACGGTATTGCTAGCGCCCACCAAACTACCGAACTTAATCAGCAAGACTAAATCCAAAATAAAAATAATAAAAAGCGAGGTAAATATTTTCTTGAGCATAGCAAGCGTATTATAGTAAAATTATGAACTAATCACAACTAAACAAAACGCGGGGTTTTAAAAACCCGTGTTTTTTCAATATCATCATAATAACTAATTTATTAAATTATCCAACTCCCTTAGTGGCATTATGTTTAATTAAAATCAAATACTCAACGTTTAAAAAAAGTCAAAATTTCAGATTTAATTTTATTGCTATTGCCATGCTTCATTAATCCCAAATAAGAGTTCAGAGAGTCGTTTGCAAAATGATCCTTTAACCGACGAATCATCCTTAGTCTGGTAGTCTTTCTCAAAATCCTATGATCAGGGAAGTTTATCCAACCTAAAAAGTCCACCCCCGACGACACTGTCCTGATGAATATTTTTTTTGGATGAATGTTTAATTTTAGTTCTGTTAATAAAAATTCTTCAATTAAGTTAATTTGATTTTCGAGCCATTTTTTATTGTCTGACAAAATAGTAAAATCATCAACATAACGAATATAAAATTTTGCTTTGATTTTATGCTTTACAAATTGATCAAATTCATTGAGGTAAATATTAGCAAAAAGTTGCGATGTTAGATTACCCAAAGGTAAGCCCTTGCCTTCTCTAGTTTGAAAGCTATTAATTATATTTTTTAACAACCAGATAATATATTTGTCGGGAATATACTCTTTGAGGATGTTGATTAATAGTTCATGGTCAATGCTCGCAAAAAAACTTTTAATATCCCCTTTAAGCACCCAACAAATTTTAGCATTGTTTCTACTAACTCTTAAGAAAAATTGATTAAACCGAATAATCGCTTTATGTGTTCCTTTTCCTAAACGGCAAGAATAACTGTCAAAAATGAAAGTTCTATCAAAAAATGGATAAAGTTGGCGGTAAATAGCATGATGCAAAAGTCTATCATTGATACTGGCCTTATGAATATTTCTGATTTTAGGATCAAATACCTTAAATGCCTCATAACCACCGTGTTCATATTTGTGATATACTAAATTGCGATATAACTGAAAAATATTATCCATTAAGTTGGTACAAAATTCTTGTACATCTTTACGATTGCGCTTACCGCATAAAAATTCTTGCCATGCGGTTAATAGATTTTCTAAACTAATAATATCCTCAAATTTATGAGTGAGTTGAATCTTCATACCTCTAATTTTACCCC
>Ga0210006_1003132_pt1 | contig 10485 bp, 8 predicted proteins | sample CryGey02umfilter_2_FD_185452 | JGI IMG/M metagenome (GOLD analysis project Ga0210006, IMG submission 185452) | Groundwater microbial communities from aquifer in Utah, USA - Crystal Geyser 4/10/14 0.2 um filter (SPAdes) (version 3) | ecosystem: Environmental > Aquatic > Deep subsurface >... | reverse complement strand
CCAATAATGCTGGCGCGAAAAGACCCAATCACGTAATTTGTAATTAATTGCTTTTTTGCCTAACTTGTTTTTTGCTAACCATTGAATGATTTGTTTTTTAAATTCATTAGTTAACAAGCCATCAAACTGGCCAGAATTCATAACTAATCCTTCGCCCACAAAACAGATTAAATCATGATAGAACTCACAATTCCAGAGCATATCTGACAAACTATAATGTACTGCCATTTTATCATAATACTTTTTACAAAGATTCATTGCCTTATTAGCATCTTCTTCGTTTTTTACTTGCACAAATTCGCCATTGCCAAAAATAAATATTTTTTCCGTGCCGACAATTTCGCACCAATAATTTGGTTTTAAATATTTTTTTACTAAACTAATATGCTGTTCGAGTTGTGTTTTGGCAAATTCCACATAAAAACCACCTTGCTTGTTTTTTGCATATTTAAAATTAGTTAATTCCTGCTCTAACCCATCCTTAAAAGAGCCTTCCATAAAATAACTTTTATAAAAATCTTTTGGCTTAACAACGTCTATAATCGGTAGCTTAAACTTTCTGGCAAAATCAAAATCACGCTCATCATGCGCCGGTACAGCCATAATCGCGCCTGTGCCATAATGCGGCAAAACATAATCAGCCACAAAAATTGGAATTTCTTTATTATTCGCTGGATTAATCGCACTGATGCCTTCTAACTTTACGCCGGTTTTTTCTTTGGCCAAATCCGTTCGCTCTAAATCAGATTTCGTTGTCGCATTTTTAGTATATTTTTCTATTTCTGCTTTATTCTTAATTCTTGATTCTTGATTCTTGAACAGTTCATGTTCCGGACATACCACCAAATACGTCGCGCCAAAAATTGTGTCGGGTCTGGTCGTAAATACCTTAATTCTTAATTCTTCATTCTTAATTCTAAATTCTATTTCTGCTCCTTCCGAACGTCCAATCCAATTAATTTGTTGTTCGCGAATCCGCGGCGAATAATCAACTGAATCTAAATCGCTTAACAAACGGTCCGCGTAAGCCGTAATTTTTAACATCCATTGTTTTAAATTCTTTTTTTCAGTCACAGCCCCGCATCTTTCGCATTTGCCCGCAACCACTTCTTCATTGGCCAGACCAATTTTACAAGACGGGCACCAATTAACTGGCATTTCTTTTTGATAAGCTAAACCCTTTTTAAATAATTGTAAAAATATCCACTGCGTCCATTTGTAATATTCGGGATCCGTAGTATTAATTTCTCGCGACCAATCAAAAGACAGCCCCATTTTGGTCATTTGTTTTTTGTAATTGGCAATGTTTTGGCGTGTTGTAATTTGCGGCTGAATACCAGTTTTTATAGCGTAATTTTCCGCGGGCAAACCAAACGCGTCCCAGCCCATAGGATACAAAACATTAAAACCATTCATTCTTTTATAGCGCGCCACCGCGTCCAGAGCCGAGTAACTTCGTAAATGGCCGACATGCAAGCCCGTGCCCGATGGATAGGGGAATTCTACCAAACAATAAAACTTCGGCTTTTTTGCACCGTCTTTGGCGCGCGACCAATCACTTTTTTGCCAAATTTTTTGCCATTTGGCTTCAATTTGTTGTGGGTTATATTGTTTCATATTTTGTCATCTTACCCCAATTTGACCATTTTGGCAATTAAAAAAGACCGATAACACTTGATTATCGGTCTAAATTATAAACACCTATAACGCTTATTATTTTAAGCGTCAAGATTAAGGCTTTTTTCTATTTTTAGAATATCCGCTAAATTTGCCTTGGTTGCCGGATGTTCCGGCACAAACAAAGAGCAGCAATCTTGATGTGGCTCGGTGGAAATTTCATAAGTGCTGATTTTTTGGGCGAGCGCAATAATTTCCTGTTTATCAAAACAAATCAGCGGCCGCAAAACTGGCAAAATAACCGCCTGCTCAATCACTGCTAAATTTTCTATGGTTTGCGAAGCTACTTGGCCCAAGGCCTCGCCAGTGATTATAGCTTTGGCGCCAATTTCTCGCGCTAATTTTTCGGCTTGGCGCATCATTTCTCTACGATACAAAATTACGCGATATTTGGCTATCGTTTTAGTTAAAACTTTTTTTTGAAAATCCAAAAACGGAGTCATTGTTAAATTGTCATTCAAAGGCGACTGCCACCGACTTAAAACTCCTACTATTCGTTTGACTTTATCTTGCGATGCCGTATCTGTTTGTGGCGCTGAATGGAAATGAATGAAACATACTTGTAAGCCACGCTTCATTGCTAACCACGCGGCCACTGGCGAGTCAATGCCACCGGAAAGCAAACAAACCGCCTTGCCAGACACGCCAACCGGCAATCCGCCCGCGCCTTGAATAATACTCACCGCGTCATCATCGGATTCAACCCGATGATCTAAATTTATATAAATAAAAGCACTTTTATTAACAATTTCTACATAAAAAATAATATCGGGATTTTTCAGATCCACCCGGGCGCCAGTTTCTTTCTGAATAAATCCGCCTAACTGTTCATTAATTTGTTGTGAAGTTAAAGGAAAATCCTTTTGCGCGCGCTTACTGGTAACTCGAAAAGATTGCCACGAACGACCACCACCACACTTGAGATTCTTCGGCTTCGCCTCAAAATGACACAAAAAACCAGTAATCTTTTGCTTGATTGCGTCAAAATCGACCATTGTTTTTTCTGCTAGCACAAAATTAGCAATGCCAAAAGTTTTTTGCAGACAATCTTTAATGGCTGGACAATCTGTTAAAACAAAATTTTCAATATACAACCGACCATATTGCCATTTAACTTCTGGCTTAGAAAAACTTTCGTCCACAAATAAAGCATCCAGTTTTTGCTGGATATTATTTTGCAATTGTCGCTCAAACATACGACGATTGCCACCCTTTAAACCAATTTCGTTATAGTGAATTAAGACCACTTGGAACATATAATACCATTTTAGAAATCGGAGTCACGATTTTAATCGGAGACGCTGTCTCTGACTAAAGTCAGGACTCCAAATCAAAAAACTTGATTACATTTTTATCAATCTGCTCTTCGGTTTTTTCTAAGAGCTCGCCACGGACTCGTGCTATCGTTTCATAAACATATTTTACAAACAATGGTTCATTACGCTGGCCGCGATTCGGAACGGGCGTCAAATATGGACAATCTGTTTCTAACAACATTCTTTCTATGGGCATATTTTTAATCACCTTATCATAATCACGCGCGTAAGTAATAATGCCCGTAAAAGAGATACGGCAACCCAAATCTAAATATTTTCGCGCCTGATCCCATGACCCAGAATAACAATGGATTACTGCTTTTAAGTTTTTAACGCCCGATAAAATTTCTAACATTTCATTGTGCGCATTACGACAATGAATTATTAAGGGCAGATTCAGTCCTTGTGCCAACTTAATCTGTGTTAAAAATATTTCCGTCTGCTTTTTGATTTTTGATTTGTCATTTTGACCCCCTGCTTGCGCAGAGGACAAGTTTTTGATATTTGATGGTTCGGCATCGCTCACCACTTTTAGTTTTTGATTTAATTCCAATCCGCACTCCCCAATCGCCACTACCCTATCTTCGCGCACCAACCCTTCCAGCCCCGCCATATCTTTGATAGCATCACATCCCGTTTCTTGTTCGGCCATCGGATGAATGCCTACTGTCGCGTAAATTTTTTTATGTTGACTTGCCAACGCCGCTGACGCCTGACTTGTTTCTAAATCAGAACCAATATTAATAATATATTTTAAACCATTTTTAAAAGCCCACTCAATCACTTGCGGGCGATCTTGGTCGTATTGAGAAGCGTCTAAATGGGCATGAGAATCAATCATGGGCATATCTGGAGTCATGGCTTTAGCCAAAGACAGAATTTAAACAGTCTCCGACTAAAGTCGGGACTCCAAGTTTAAATAATTCAGCTTAAATAATTCTCGGGAATAAAATTTCGCTTTGTCCGGTTTTAAAAATTTCGACAATCTTCTGGCTAGTGGTTAGCATAATTGGCGCCAGACACCGACTAATAAATAAAATTTCTTTAATAATCGGCTTCAAAACTTTTTCTTGTTCGGGTTTATCTTTAATTTTCCACGGTTGAATTTTATTTATTTGACCATCACATTCTTGAATCTTTTCTTGCGCTAATTTTACAACACCGTATAAATCTAAATCTGCCATTAGTTTTTGATACTGCTCTTCGCTGTTGTTCTTAAATCTTGAATCTTGAATCTTGAATCCAAACTTAGCAACTCGCGCTACCAAATTTCCTAGTCCATTAGCTAAATGCGCGTTATAAGTTTCAATCATACGATCCAAAGAAATATCTCCATCATTGCCAAAAGGGAATTGAGCGAGCAACAAATAGCGTGTGGCATCAACGCCAAATTTTTCAATCAACTCTTGCGGCACAATCACATTACCAATTGTCTTAGACATTTTTTGACCATTAATCGTAAAATAACCATGAATAAAAATTTGTCGTGGCAACGCCAGGCCCGCGGCTAAGAGCATGGCTGGCCAATAAACCGCGTGAAATTTTAAAATATCATGGCTCATGATATGTAAATCTGGCGGCCAAAAGTGACGCAAGTCATCCTGAGGAGATCGTGAGCCGACGAAGGATCCCGGGATATTATCGTTTAACCCCTGGGATTCTTCACTACGCTGCGCTCCGTTCAGAATGACAGTATTATTATTTTGTAGCGCTGTCCAATAATTCAGTAGCGCGTCCACCCACACATAAATTGTTTGCGATTGATCCCACGGCAATTTAATACCCCATGAAACATTTTGCCGCGAAACCGAAAAATCTTCCATCCCCTGCTTGAATAATCCCAACACTTCTTTTTTAGCATTCGCCGGCTGAATTAAAATTTGGTCATCAGTAATCAGCTTTTCAATTCGCGGTAAAAATTCTTTTAATTTAAAAAACCAATTTTTTTCGGAAATTTTTTCTGGCTCACGCTGATGATCCGGACACCTACCATCAATCAATTCCTTTTCTGTCATAAATTTTTCACAACCCACGCAATAAAGTCCGCCATAGTCCGCTTCGTACAAAAATCCTTCATCTTTCAGTTGCGTTAAAAATTCAACCACGCCCTTTTCGTGCTCGCGATCCGTCGTCCGAATAAAATATGAATAATCAATATTCAATGCCCGCCAAGCTTGTTTAAATTGTTCTGAAATTAGATCACAAAATTTTTGTTCTTGGTGCCCGGCTTTTTGGGCCGCTTGGCAAATCTTGGCGCCGTGCTCATCGGTACCAGTCAAAAAGAAAACTTGCTCGCCTTTTAAGCGATGATACCGCGCCAAAACGTCTACAGCCACCGTCGTATAGGCATGGCCAATATGCGGCTGGCTATTGACATAATAGATAGGAGTGGTAATAAAAAATTTATTCATATTTTGATTATATGCCAACTAATAATATTTGCCAATAACCACTTACGTCTTAACTAAAAAAGCTTTATATTAAAAATAGTTGCGGCCGATTATCAAAGGAGGACAAAATGAGTAAGTCGGTTAATGCTGAAGTTAAACCAAGAAAAAATGAGCCGATTGAAAAACAATTAGCAGATTTAGAGGCGAAGTAAACAGAGCGTTCCACACCATCCGAGAACAAGTTAAGATTTTACCCCGGAGCAAAAAGGACATAGGGCGACCAAGATAATTATGGCGTTGGAGCAACCACAACCACGAATTCTCCCCGAGGTTCGTGGTTTTCTTTTTTTAATTGACTAATAATTGGCGCGCAATCGCCACGATAAATTGTTTCAAATTTTTTAGTAAGTTCGCGACAGACCACTAATTGTCGTTCATTAATGTCATCTTGGGGGCTCTGCCCGAAGGATCTCAGGCTACTACCGTCATACTCCCGAGATTCTTCGCTTCGCTTCGCTACGCTCAGAATGACGTTTAAATCTTCTAGCGTTCGCAAGATCCTGTGGCACGACTCATAAAAAACTACCGTGTGTTTACTGTTAACAACTTGCTCAAAAAACTTTTGCCGTTTTTTCTTGGCTGGCGGAAATCCTAAAAATAAAAATTTGTCAGTAGGTAGGCCAGAAATAGACAGGGCGGCGGTTAGGGCGCAAGGGCCGGGGATAGGTGAAATTGAGATATTATACCCATTGTCATCCCGAACTCGTTTCGGGATCTCGTCCAAAACATCCCTACTAGATTCTGAAATAAATTCAGAATGGCAAACCACTTCAACCAACCTGTTGCCAGGATCCGCAATCCCAGGCGTGCCTGCGTCTGTAACTAAAGCTAAATTTTTGCCTTGACGTAATAAATCCAAAATCCAATCTATTTTCTGTAATCGCGAATGTTGGTGGTAGCTTTGCAAGGGTTTATTAATTTCATAATGCATTAATAATTTTCTAGTTTGGCGCGTGTCTTCAGCCAAAATTAAATCCACCTCTTTCAAAATTTCTAAGGCACGCAAAGTAATGTCTTTTAAATTACCAATGGGAGTGGCGATTATATATAACATAATTAACCAGTTTTTCGGTTAACGGGTTGACGAATTAACGGGTTAATTTTAAAAACTCGCTAACTGAATAACTACGCAACCGAACAATTAAAATAATTAAATAAAAGCCCCTATGCAGGGCGCGATAACAAAACAATTACTAACCAAAAAAAGCTAACTTTTCCGCCATAATTCTTTAACAACTTCCCCCAACCCCGCCACAATAGGCACCGCCAAAATACCGCCGAGCAAGCCCAAAAGCTTAAAACCGATCAGTAAAGAAATAATCACAAGCAACGGGTTTAGTCCGACTGCTTTTTTCATCACCTGAGGAACAATCAGGTGATTTTCTAATTGTTGTACGGCAATATAGAGTATAACGACAACTATTGCCAAAACTGGCGATTGAGCTAAGCCCAAAATCACCGCAGGGATAGCCGAGAGCACTGGCCCGATACCAGGCAAAAGCTCTAAAATACCGGCAACAATCGCCAATACCAACGCGTATTTAATGCCGATAATATAAAGACCAATAAAAGTCATCGCTCCAATAATCACTCCTAAAATTAGCACTCCATAAAACCAATGCCGTAATTTTTTTTGGATACGATCCATTACCCCAACCCAACGACCGCGATAAACCGCGGGGATCGCGCCCACAAAATCTTGTTTTAATTTCGGACCTTGAAGTACTAAATAAAAAGAAATAACTATCAGCACAAAAACGTGGAACAAACGGCCAAAAACTGTTTTTAGGGCTGGAATAATACCCGAAGCCATACTGCCTAATTTAGAACTACCCTGTTCCAAGACATTTTGCAAGGCCTGCCCCACAGCTTGACCCTGAGAGCGTTGCAATACCTTAAAATAATGTTGAACGCTTTCCCCGTATTGCGGCAAATTATCTGCTAAGTGGCTCATTTCCGTGGCTAATGGCGGCAAAATTAAATATACCAAAAAAGCGAACAGGCCGATGGCCACAAGATAAACTATGGAAGCGCCAAGCAATCTCGGAACCTTTTTAGTTTTTAACCAATTCACTGGCTGGGTTAAAGCCATAGCTAAAATCAACGCCACTACTAAAATCAGAATAATATCGCGAAGCACAAACAAAAGCGCCAGCGTTAAAACAACGCCTACGACTTTCAAAACATCAACTAATGGTAACTTGCTTTTTTGGAACATAATTGTCTTTTGTCATTCCGGGCTCCGACCCGGAATCCATGGCGTTAATGCTGAATGGTGAAATTCTAATACCGCATAGGTCACAGGACCAATGAATTCAACATAACGATAACAATGTGGATGCTGAAACCAGTTCAGCCCCCTAACGGGTATCTCCGACATGACAAAATCAAGAGATCCTTCGCTCTGTGGGCTCAGGATGACAATAATCTGTCAAACTTACTTTTTTCTTTAAACGGCCCGATTAAGGCCATGTTTAATTTGGCTGGCTGGAAAATATCACGGGCCACGCGGGACAAATCAGCGCCCGTAACTTTCTCTATCATACCTAATTGTTCCTCAATTGTCAAAATTTCGTTTTCTAAAAGTTCTTGATCCGCGAAAAACGAAGCTTGAGCATCAGAAGATTCCATTTCTAAAATTGTATGCCCCGCAATGCAATCTTTAGCTTTTTTGAGCTCGTCTTCACTAACGGGCTCTTTAGCTATTCTTTGATATTCCGCTAAAATCGCGCTAATGGCTTTGCCGACTTTTTGATGATCCACGCCAGCTTGAGTGACTAAATAACCAGTATCAGTCTCCATTTCCACGCCAGTTTTAACATAATACGCCAAGCCCAAACGTTCGCGCACTTTGATAAACAAACGCGAAGACATATTGCCGCCTAGAATAATCGCCAACAAAGACAGGGCATATTTATCAGGGTGCGATAAATTATAAGCGCGCGTACCCAAACAAAAATGCGTTTGATCGGTTTTTTTAAAATGAACCAGACATTGGGGTTGTGTTTGTTTTTCAACCACCGATTTTTTAGTCATTGTTGCCGCTTGATTTAAACCGCCAAAATAATTGTCAATTTTAGTTTTAATATCGTCATGATCTAATTGGCCAGCCACGACCACAACCGCGTTGTTCGCCAAATAATGATCGCGAAAATAATTTAAAAATTTCTCGTGGCTAAAACCCTGAATATTTTCTTTAGTGCCGATCACTGGCCAGCCCGCTGGCTGATCGCCATATAAAAGCTGGTCCCATAAAATACCGACATATTCAGACGGCATATCTTGATACATATTCACTTCTTCAATAATCACGCCACGTTCACGATCAATTTCTTTAATATCAAATTTAGAATTTAATAAAATGTCTGATACCCAGTCCAAAACCAAGTCCAAATGCGGCCGCGCCGCTTTAGCCCAGTAACCGGTCATTTCTTTAGATGTAAAAGCATTATACTGGCCGCCCACCCGGTCTAATGTTTCGGCGATGCTTAAGGTGTCAGGCCGTTTTTGCGTGCCCTTAAAAAACATATGCTCTAAAAAATGAGACAAACCATTTTGCTCGCGTGTCTCATATTTTGAGCCAGTGCCGAATAAAACTAAAACCGTCACTGCTTTGGTACCCTCCATAGGCACAGTGATTAACCGCAAACCATTTTTAAGAATTGTTTTTTGGTGCATATTTTTCAGTCTCAAACCCTAAGATATTATAGCCCCTTTTTTGCCAATCGGCAATTGCTTGTCGCGGCTGACGACTAAATGTCTTTGCTTGACCAATTGGCTTTTCGCCACCCTGTTCCGTATTTTCTAATTCTTTTATTTCTTCTGCATTATCATCACTAATGCCCTCGGAAAAATGGGCCTTTTCTCTTTTCATCGCGTCTAAAGTCTCTTGCCTAAAAACGCCCTGTTTGGCTAATTCTTCTATTTTTTTGGCGTGCTCAGCTAAATCTTGTTGCATTTTATCAACCCAACCGATGCCCATTTTTTCATATTCCGCTTTTGCAGAACCATTTTTAGTAGTTGTATAGATCTCAATTTTTAAACCACTCTTTTTAATCCACTCAACCACTTCAAATCCCTCATTCCCACCCTCAGACAACTGATGGTCCAACAAAATAATGTCAGGATTTTGAACCATTATCGCCGCAATCGCTTCTACGGCGCTATAGCATTCTTCCAGAACGATACCGCCCCCCCCAAAGCTCGCCCCAAGCTTGCCATTAATTCTGTATGGTCATCAATCATTACTATTTTTTTCATTTTTATTCTCCTCTTTAGTAACGTTATTAACTTTCCCAATCTGATTACCACATTTTGGACAGGGAAGCCCCACTATAAATTTTTTACAAAGTTCCAAAAAATCACCCTCAACTTTCTCGCCGCAATTTTTACAAGCCGCACTACCTTTTGACATCATTTTTCTCCTTATTTTGCCACTCGGCTTTTTTAATCTTCTTACCATTTCCCATCCTCGCACCTGTGTTATATCACACTCCGTAGAAAATGTCAAGTATTTTGACGGTTTTTTGGGCTGGCTGGGATAGTTCCAAATCACGCAATGCGCCTTTTTAAGCACCAATGACTGGATATGACGTATTTAAGCCATTTTTATGCTCTATTTTGTCGACGGTTTCGACACAATGCTGTTTTCGTCATCCTGAATACATGTGCGCAATACCTTCGGTTTATTTTAGGATCCCGTAGGGAACAAAAATTTTTGTTCCCTACATTTTGCCGACGTGGGTGCTGAAATGAATTCAGCACCCTAACGGGTATCTCCGACATGACAATACGCCATGGATTCCAACCTCCGAGCCGGAATGACAAAAAATAAAATTGATTGACAGGACTGGTTATATTTTGCTACAATTCAGTAATATGCCGAAAATAAACTTAAAAAATGTGGTTTGGAAAGAAGGGAAATACTATGTGGCCCAATGCCTTAATGTTGATGTTTCCAGTTTTGGCAAGACAAAAAAAGAGGCCTTGGCTAATTTAGACGAAGCTCTGAATCTTTATTTTGAAGACAGTACAGAAAATAA
>Ga0210006_1003130_pt1 | contig 10486 bp, 8 predicted proteins | sample CryGey02umfilter_2_FD_185452 | JGI IMG/M metagenome (GOLD analysis project Ga0210006, IMG submission 185452) | Groundwater microbial communities from aquifer in Utah, USA - Crystal Geyser 4/10/14 0.2 um filter (SPAdes) (version 3) | ecosystem: Environmental > Aquatic > Deep subsurface >... | reverse complement strand
TTTTTTGCCACAATTCACCGGCAGCAATTCGCAAATAAACATCGATATCCAAAGCATTATGATGAGTTGTAAAAGGTTTAGCCGCTGCACCTGAAGACACATTTTCCAAAACCGGAGTTTCAATTTCTGTGAATCCCTCAGACCAATAAAATTCACGCAAAGTTTTAATTAAATTACTTCTAAAAACAAAACGATCCATAGACTCCTTATTCATCACCGTATCCAAATATCTTTGTCTATACATAGTTTCCTGATCCTTTATACCATGCCATTTTTCAGGAAGGGGACGAAGAGCCTTTGAAAGCATCACAAAATCAAAAACCATCAAGGTGATTTCTCCATGACGCGTTTTAAATAGTTCACCTTCCACTCCAATAAAATCTGCAACATCGAACTTACGCAAAAATTTATAACGCTCTTTCCCCAGAACATCCTCCATAAAACAAATTTGAATACGCCCCTCAAAGTCCTGTATTTGAGCAAAACTCAGTTTTCCATGCTCACGAAAAGCCATTATTCTACCGGCTAATTTTAAAGTTTTTTTAGTCGGACTTTTTACGATTTCATCAACTTCTCTCATTTTTTCCGCTGCCTCAAGCGCTTTAGCACTTGTATGGCTTCTTTCAAAACGCCCAGGATAAGGATTAACCCCAGACTCACGCAAAAGCTTTAGCTTCTGCAATCTATCATGATACTCGTTTGAACTTGAATCTTGCATGACCGCATTATAGCTAAAAATTAATCTGCGGCAACAGCGTATTCATCAAAGTTGCGATTTTTTTCAATATCAACAAAGCGCATTTGCTCCTTTTTGAACGCTAATTCCACATGGCCAATAGGACCATTACGGTGTTTTCGTATGTATACATCAGTAACGCCTTTTTTCTCTGTATCTTCTTCATAATAATCTTCACGGTACATCATCAAAACAACATCCGCATCTTGCTCAATCGCCCCTGACTCTCTTAAGTCGGAAAGTTGAGGTACTTTACTTGGACGTAATTCAACCGCACGGGAAAGCTGTGAAAGCGCAATGATAGGAATTGAAAGGTCACGAGCCAAAGACTTTAGCGCTCGCGAAATTTCTGAAATTTCCTGCACACGATTCCCATGGTAACCGGATGCGGTACCGGAACTCATCAACTGCAAATAATCTACAATTAAAACATCTAATCCCGCTTCCATCTTTAAACGTCTAGCTTTAGCCTTCAACTCTGCAATCGAATTCCCGATAGAATCATCAATATAAATTTTCATTGAATTCAAATCATCCATAACTGCACCAATTTTACTAAAGTCATCATCTGTAAGTTTACCGGTTCTTAATTTCCAAGAATCCACTGCTAGTAAACTGCAAAACATTCTTTCCACCAACTGCTCCTTGGACATTTCCAGCGAAATTATCCCAACCGCAGCACCTTTTTTTGCCACATTCTGAGCTATATTCAAAGCCAAGGCGGTTTTTCCCATTGAAGGTCTTGCTGCCAAAATAACCAGATCGGATGGTTGTAAACCGGACAATAAATTGTCCAATGCCCTAAATCCTGTAGGAATTCCACGATATTTATTTTTGCTCTCAGGATCATGTAGGTCGGAAATTTTTTCATAAGTCTTGTTCAGCACATCTTTTATATGCACAAACCTGTCCGCCATGAAAGTTTGCGAAACATTGAACAGGGCTTTTTCAGCCGTATCTATTAAACTCTCAATCTCTTGATCTTCTTTATAACCAAGTCCCTTTATTGCATCACCGGCCAAAATCAATTTTCTTAAAATAGCCTTCTCCTTAACAATAGTTGCATACTGGAAAATATGAGTTGCCGTTGGAACTTCATTTGCCAAAAGCGCCAGATAAGAAGATCCACCAATCAGTTTCAATTCCTTTCTATCTTCAAGTAGACTACTCAAAGTCACCAAATCTATAGGAGTTCGTCTATCATAAAGGTCCAAAATAGCCTGATAAACAATACGATGGGCATCATGATAAAAATCCTCCGGCTTCAAGAAGTCCGAAATTTTAAGGATAGAATCTTTATCAACCAACAAAGAGCCAATAGCCGATTTCTCAGCATCAAGACTGTGTGGAGGTACATAGGAACTATTATCTGCCATCTTGAAAAGTTATTGACTACCCAACCCTTGGAAATTCAATATACCCAAATCGTAGATTCACAGCAAGATTTTAAGAAAATTTTAAACAACTCTGCTACTTTACCTGTTATGGAGAAAATAAAGCTGGGAAAATTAGGAGAAATTTGCGCAGAGAATTTTTTACTTAGCCAAAATTATACAATTCTTCAAAAGAATTTTCATTCTCGTTTCGGCGAAATTGATATTATTGCGTTATATGAAAACGAGCTAATATTTGTTGAAGTAAAAACCCGCACATCCTTATGTTTTGGCACTCCACAAGAAGCTGTAAATTACCAAAAATGCAGAAAAATACTAAAGACAGGACTTTGCTTTCTCAATTCATCAACAAAAAAATATCGAAGCAATTTACGAATAGATGTTATTGCCGTAGAATTAGACCGAAATTGCAAATTGAAAAATATTTCTCATTTTAAAAATATTATTGATGGATAATGATAGCAAAAAAATGGCTAGGTTCGGACTTTTTATAGTATTAGTACTGCTATTTGCCCTTGGATTTTTTATTTGGGGATTTATTGCAAAAGGGACCTTGGTATTAAGTGCGGAAGCGCCGTTTTCAGTTAAGATACTTGATGGTGACACTATTGAATGTGCTATATCTCCATGCGAAATAAGGCTAAAAATAGGTACGGCACAAGCATTTATTAGCAAAGAAGGGTATAAATCCTTATTTATCGAGCCTGAAATTAAACTTTGGAAAAAAACAGATGTTAATTTGATTTTTCAATTACTTCCAACCTTGATTGAAACTGATGTTTTGCCGGGAATTACAAAGGAAAAACAGTATTCTCTTGAGGATGAAAATGGCAGCCAAAAACTTATTGATAGCACTGATCCATCCGGTACGGCAATTGTCTATTTTCAAAAAGAACTTAATGCCCCTCGGATTTTTGGGCATAACGATTTTGTTTTAATTTTAGATAAGAATATCTATAAGGTTAATACGAAAGCTAAGACTCGCGAAGAGTTAAAATTAACTGATCTAACTGGTATTATTGACGGAAAATGGTCCGCCAGTGGTGAATATTTCATTTTCAGCAAAAAAGATTCATTGAATTTATGGCTTTTAGACAGTGAAAAGGAGGAGATCTATAAGCTGAATATTTCGTCTCCATTAAATTTAGTTCAATGGTTTTATGATGATACTTTGGTTTTTGGAACTGATCAGACTTACAATACCGCTACAGGTTTGGATGATTTTGGTAATGGTTATACGGATTTCTTAGATTCTTATTCCGGTAGCGAATTTACATTTGGATTTTTCTACCCTCGCAATAGGACATATAGCCGATTAGCAAGCTTTTCAGAAATTACACAAGCTCCTAATGAGCTGATTGCCTTAGCCAATGGCGAAAGTATTTATTTAAAAATAGGGGAGAAAAACTTTAGAATTATTTTAAGAAAATTTTAAGAAAATTTAACAATTATTTAATCTTTGCATGTCATAATTGATGGACTTAATCCATAAAAATATGACAACAAAGCTTTTTTCTTGTTCGGTTAACGGACTTAACTGTCAGATAGTAGAAGTTGAGGTTGATGTTTCAGCAGGCATGCCTACATTTTCTATTGTTGGGCTTGGTGATGCGTCAATTCAGGAATCGAAGGAGCGCGTTAGGGCCGGTATTAAAAATAGCGGAGCCACCTTTCCTACCACAAAAAAAACAATTAACCTTGCTCCTGCGGAAATAAAAAAACAGGGATCCTTGTTTGATCTTCCCATTGCCATAGGTATTTTAATTGCCAGCAAACAGATTCCGGAAGAAAAGCTATGCAATGCCCTTATTGTTGGGGAACTCTCCTTGAATGGCGAAATTAGAGCAATTAATGGGGCACTGGCTATTGTGCAGCATGCCAAAGAGCATGGATTCAAGAAAGTTTTTCTTCCAAAGGATAATGCATTTGAAGCCGGTTTTATTGATGGAATTGAAGTCGTAACAGTCGCAAAGCTTTCAGATATAATTAATTACTGTCATGGTATTTTAAAGTTAAAGTCGCAAGAATACATTGATTTTGAAAGATTTAGAGGTGGTATTGGCGCTAATGACAAATTATCAATAAATCAAATAATAGGTTTGCCAAAGGTTAAAAGGGGCTTGGCAATCGCCGCCGCCGGAGGGCATAATGTGTTAATGTGTGGACCACCGGGAACAGGAAAAACAATCCTTGCCAGGGCTTTTTGTGAGCTCATTCCTAAAATGTCCAGAGAAGAAGTGATGGAAACATCTAAAATATTTTCAGTAGCCGGTATAACTCAGGGTGTTTCACCAATTATTATTAACAGACCATTAAGGGAAATTCATCATACCGCTTCTATGTCATCTATTTTTGGTGGTGGCAGTATTGCCAAGCCCGGGGAGATTTCGTTAGCTCATAACGGAGTATTATTCTTTGATGAAATAACCGAATTTCCCGCAAAAGTAATTGAATCACTTAGGCAGCCCCTGGAAAATAAATTCATAAGTATTGGTAGGGGGCATAGTACCTGCAAATTCCCGTGTAACTTTATATTTATTGCCACAATGAATCCATGTCCTTGTGGGTATTCTACTGATCCAAGAATTCCATGTATTTGCACTCCTTCACAGAAGCACCATTATCGTAAAAAACTTTCAGGGCCAATATTGGATCGCTTTGATATTTTTTTAGATGTGCCAAATATAGCAATGAAAAACATGTTTAAGGATCAAGGAAATAACGAGTTAACACTTTTAAGACAAACAGAAAACGCAGCATTGAGACAAAAACAAAGATTTAACACACAGAGTTTAATTAAACGTAATGCGGAAATGGGTATTCAGGAAGTAAAACAATATTGCCAATTAACTAAGGATGCCAAGGTTCTGCTTGATAAAGCAAAGACAAGCATGAAACTTTCCAGCAGGGGATATTTAAGAGCAATTAAAATTGCCCGCACCATTGCAGATTTTGAAGATAGCGACATAATTCAACTTATTCACATGGGCGAAGCCCTTAGCTATAAAAAAGCAACCTTAAGCCAATAACAAACAACATCACGATAGATGCTCTTTTTACCCAAACATTCCCCTGTATATATTGAAGATTTGTCCCCAGTATTGCCCCAATTGAGGAGCCAAGTAATACTGCTAACAGAAGTAGGACATTAACATGCTCTATCGAAATCAAATAAACTGCATGGAAAAAATTAACAATTCCATATATTGCCATTGTATGAGCAATCGCTTTAATAAAAGGCATTCTCAAGAAACTAACCAAGTAAATTGTCATTAAAATACCAACACCTCCAAGGAATCCGTTAATTATATTTATAAAAAATGAAAAGAAAAACGTTATAATCAACAAATTAATTGTGATTTTTTTTGACTGTATTTTTTTAATCCCAATAGATTTGCTTAACAATAAAAAAATTCCGGCAAATAACAAAAGTGCAGCCATAATCTGCGTAAAAAGAGTTTCATCAAAATGATATTGAACAAAATAAGTACCAACAGTTGTTCCAATTAAGGCACTTACGACAAGCACAAAAAGTAATTTTAACTCTAAATGATTCTTTTTTCTATGAATTTGTCCTGAAACCAAGGTCAAAATAGCGGAGCTGGCCTTTGTAATTGCCAATAAAGAAATATAAGGGAATGGCGCGAATATTAACAAAATTGGAAATAGAATTAACGCCGATCCTCCACCTGAAAATGCTCCGGCAAGAGAAGCAAAAAACGCAGCCAAGCCTCCAATTAATTCAATCATTATGGTAAATATTTTTCAATTAATGAACACTGATTAATGGTTAAGGCATCACCGGTATTATTATAATTCATCAAATTGCCGGCAGTATCAGCTCCTTGTGTTGTTGAAGTAGGTGGATGATTAGGATCACGGACCTCACTCTGACTTATTTGGTGTGCCAGCTCATGCGCTAGGGTACGCCTATCAGGAGCTCCATGATTGTCAATTGACACTCCTTCACTTGAACCTTCCCATGACCATCCAAGATCACCGCCATCAATTTGAGGTACATAGTAGATTGGTAGGCATTTATTGCCGGCTGGATGACTATTAACAAGATTATTAAGTTCATTTTCATCCAGGTCATTGTCATGGTTTAGATCAACAGCAGTCCAGTCTGCTGCCGATAAATTCACTATATTATCAATTACAAAATTCAAAATAAAATTACAATTACAACTGGCAGCAATTTTGGAAAAGATAATATTTGCATTTAACACATCAGAATTAACATCATCTACAGCAACATCGCTTCCTGGAAATATATAAATATCCAAACAAACATCCTTTTGATCTTTGATTTTATAATACCATTTCCAATAGCTATCCATGACTCCCCCAATAGCATCACCAATCGCATTACCGGCATCATCAATTAAGCCGGTAAATTTCTCTAAATAGCCCTGTTCCTCACCGGCAGTATTTTGCAATACAGCTTCATCAACACTTATGGTTCCGGTTCCCAGTGAATTTACTTGAAACAACATTGTACCAACCGGCACCAATTCATCACTTGCCACGTCTTCTTTAGCAGTTTGAGATACCCTTATTGCACCATCACCAATAGTAACTACGGGAGTGGCAAAATTATCATTTGGTATTGGATCCTCAATATCTAAATAAGTCATTCCCTCTAATTCTGTATTCAAAATTACATCAAAACTACCAAAGTTCCCCTTACTTTCAGGATAAAAAACATATATTGGAACGGCAATTTGCCCTACTCCAACATCTATTCCTTTTGGCATACCTATCTGAACAGGCCAAAAAGGAATCTGCACAGAAGTATCCACTACATTATTATCTTTCTTAATTGCAAGATCAGCTATACCCCAATCATCAGCAGTAATATCAACGGTGAAAACACCATAATCATCATGACTTATTTTTGTAGATCCTAAGCTACTTGCAGCATTTAAAGTATTTAAGCTTGAATAGGGAATTACATTTTCATAAGCATCTTTCATGGTTACCAGAACGCTTGCTTTATTTGCTTCGCCGGTTTGATATGGATACTGAATATCTATAATTTCCACGTGGTCAAAAAGCTGTGGAATCACTGCAAGATTCAATGATTTGCTTGCACCGCTAGTTAAATTTTTAGCTGTGATTTTATAATTTCCAGCACCCAAAGAACCAAAAGAAGCCTTATATAAACCGGTACCAACTTTATTCAATGATAAAACTTCATGATAATCTATGCCGGTTGTGGCTACGACTTCAATGTCTTCTTTATCAACTCCTTTCCCATTAGTATCAATTAAGCTAACATCAAAATCAGCCTTTTCTACATTGCCCGCATTCAGTACAGAAGGGCCTTTTATATCAATTATAGATTCAACTTTATCAGCATTATCATCAAGGTTATCAGAAATGTAATCTTCAATATTTGTAGTTTTATGTGGTTCCGCATAACAGAGGATGGTATCAAAAGTGCCCTGAGCGGACATCGATAAGATAGGATCTGCCCAACAATAAACATTGTTCAATTCGCGTATTTCTTTAGTGTAAAGTTCTAAATCAGTCGCTGCAATTCCGTTGTAGCAGAACATAACGCCAAAATCAGAAGTTTCATAACCGGCTAGTTCTAATTCATCTACATTGTTATCAGACATAAAATTTAAGGCATCTAAAACCATGTCTCCAAATTCTCCCTGATCTGAGTAGTAACAATAGCGATTTTCAAAAAAATCATCTCCCAGTAAACTAAAAGAACTTTCATCTTTAGCGACAAAACTACTTGAAGGAGCAAAAGCACCTGCATTACCAAATGGTCCGCCGGGACCAAAAATACCCCCGGGACCCATAGGACCACTAGCTGGAATATTGTATTTTGAAAACAAATCATTGTTAAGCTTAGAATCGTAGGAATTGATTTTTAAATCATCAACTTGTTTGTTTCTGAATACTAATTCTGCAATATCCCCCCTAGTCATTAAAGCTCCAAAATCATCAGCTTTCGGAGATATTTTTCTCTCAGAAGCAATGTTCATATATGGCTTATACCAGTCTTCCCCTGTTCCTTCCTTTACGCTCCAATCCATAGCCTCAGCCAAAATTTTAACAGCTTCAACTTCATTGATCGTTTGGTCAGGTTTAAAATTACCATCTGGATATCCTTTTATGATGCCACTTTCCTTTGCCTGACACACATAAGTTGAAAACCATATGTCAGAAGGAACATCAGGGAAGCATTTTTCATAAGATTGTTTATTTGCCTTACCTGTACCCTCCAAAACTAATTTTAAAAATTCTGCACGATTGATATTTTTTTCAGGTTTAAATTCTCGCTGTTTTGAATCTTTCACTTCATAGCCTTCAATAAATCCAGTGTTATAAGAAAAATAAATGGAATCAAAATAAGGATTATCCTTCGACACATCATCAAACATTAAATTGTTGAATCCTGTTTGGGCACCTTGTCCAAAACCGAGGGAGGTAAAAGAAAATAGCAAAAAAGCACTCAATACAATCATGGAAAGAGTAAAAAATTTCATTTTCATTTAATGGGGGTTAAAAAATCACCCTTCATATTAAATCAAATACCACTTTTTGTCATTTTTTCACCTTCTCAAGTGCGTCGAGAATAGCCTGTGAAGCTTCGTCCTGGGGTAAGACATACTCAACGACAAAGCTATCTACCCTGCAATTATCTAAACCAAAACTGCTTTCAATCTGTGAAAGTTTACAATTTACAAAATGACAATTTGTAAAATTAACAGCTACTAATGCCAAATCTTCAAATAAAACTCTATCAAAAGTACAATTTATAAAGGCTCCACTGGCAAAATCTCCACCCTTCAATTCGAAATCCACAAATGTTTTATTAACAAAATCCAGACCCATTAAATTTTCATTTCTCGGAAATTCAAACTTGCCTGTCAGCACATCATTACTTTCAATATATTTAATAAAATCATCTACCTCCATCTGCGAAATTGTTTTTAAAATTTCCTAAAACATATCAATAATTTAAAAGGGTATAAACTTAGAATAATGATTCCCGCTTGACAGGGGGGGGGGTAAATATTGCTATACAGAAATGGCTCATTGACAGATTCGGTCGGCACACACAACACAGAAGGAGGCAACCATGGGATGGTCCAAATTTAGCCCGGGAACCGGACAGGTCTTCCCGGGATTCCAGGTCAACATCAAGATCGAAGGTGGGTGGGTGCACTACCTCGTGGCCCCGCTCGACGAGCCGGAGCCGCACAGGAACCACATCCACCTCAAGACGACGACCGACTTGACGGCCAGCGATTGCGGCGTCTACCTCGTCTGTGATGTGAAGGTGGATGGCATCCGCGAAGTCAACAGGAGGGAGCTCATCGAGGGCATCAACCGGGCAACCGGTCTGGACATCTCGTACCGCTAGACAGTTCGTTACAACTCACCTGTCGACAGAATTCGAAAATGAGCCGTCCTTTTACCCCTTGAACAAAGTTCTTTGCTCACAAGGCAGAGATGCTGAAGCTCAGAGTATGGGATGAACAGCCGGTGGTTATTGAAAAGTAGCCACCGGTCATCCAAGTCATTTTTTGGACTTCATTGTCCAAGGTCTATTCTTAGCAATACTAAGATATGTACCACGTAGGGGGTATTGTTGTCTTATTTCATACCTTTCATTATTAGCAAAAAGCTGAACATCATTTGGTTTCTCTATATCAAATCTAAATCTCTCTCCGGTATGTAAATCTTTTGATACATCGACACGAAGGGATAAAAGTATTGCCTTTTTTGCTTCAGCAGAAATAGAAATATTTGAAAAACGAGCATATTCATCATCAAGCTCCGCCTCATGTATGTTTTTATTTTCATCAATTAAATAGACACGCTCTATCATATCCGGATTAACACCTTCCAATTTAAAATTAACAGATTTCAAAACTAAATTTGCATCAGGTGACTTAATCTTTATTTGCATTATTTCAGCATTGCTTTCTCCGGGAATAGCGGATGTTTTATTAGCATCTCGACTGAGATTGAAGTTAACGGTCAAAGGACTGGTGGCCACATCTATAGAATGGCTATCTTCTTTGCTAATCGGCAATACATTTGCGAATAATTTTTCAGAGGTATATTTAGATGTATCGGACATTCCCTCGAAAGAGCCCAAAATACTTGCTGAAAAAGTGGACATATTTTCTTTAACAAATGAGCTATAACTTAGTGCCGCAATAGCACTAATGGAAAGCGTAAGGACAAGATAGAATTTTAGAATTTTATTGATATTCATTGATGAGATATTTCATGTAATTTCTTGTTGCGGGCATTTCCGGATTAAAATTGTCGCCAAATACGCCACCCTTCCCACTTACTGATAGGGCTTGTGTATAAGGAAAAA
>Ga0210006_1003126_pt1 | contig 10506 bp, 7 predicted proteins | sample CryGey02umfilter_2_FD_185452 | JGI IMG/M metagenome (GOLD analysis project Ga0210006, IMG submission 185452) | Groundwater microbial communities from aquifer in Utah, USA - Crystal Geyser 4/10/14 0.2 um filter (SPAdes) (version 3) | ecosystem: Environmental > Aquatic > Deep subsurface >... | reverse complement strand
CTGCTTGAGTTGGTGGAGGTACTAAATCTGCTGGTTGTGGTTGTGGTTGTTCATTTGCCATATTTATAAATCATTTTAGTTGTTTTTCATTTTTAAATCAATTAGTATTGAATGTATATGTCTCTTGTTCCTCAGGAAGTTTTAAATGCAACAGTTCCCACAACGTCAAACAAATCATCAGAAGGCGCTAAAGCTGGTGCAACTTCTGCGGGGGAAACTGCATATAGTATTCGACAAAATAGACTCCTCAATAAAGTTGGTCCAGGCTTAGATCGAGAAACGGGAAATGTAGAAAATATGGTCGGCATTCCGCGCGTGGTACATGAACAAATGGTGGAGCAAATGGGAAGCCATCTCCAGCGACTCCTTGATTTTAAAAATAATAACCCCGTGTCCTTTTATAAATTGATGGCATTAGAAGCTCATCAGGCTGAATCTACACTCCTTGATCGTGCGATTACAAATGACCAGATAGATTATGACAAACTGGGGAAACTGTTGAAAGAAGAAGGGAAAGGCGATGGCGAGCGGACCGGAATCGGTTGGAAAGTCGCGATGACTGCGATGGAACAGGTCATGACTCAGCAATTTTACGCACTTGGGTTGTCCGGTGTTTTGAGAAAAGGATATGGCAGGGGTGAAAAAGATTCGGGAGCACGTCGTAAGCATGGTACGCAAGATATTGAAGTCAGCCTCAACATTGACGATGGTTGGATTCGAAATCTGTTCAAAAACACAAATGTAAAGGGTCTTGCGGGAATGGCAGGGTCGATGGCTGCTGGCGGCGGCATTGGTGCACTTGGCGCAAAGCTTGCGGGAGCAGCGAGCGTTTTGCCGTTTGGCATTGGGGGCGCGCTCGTACCCCCTGCAGTATACGGTATATATCGAGGTCTTCGAAAAGGATATCATGTTGATCAAAAAGCATTTGCACAAGGGCTAAATATGATGCAGGGTCAGGAAGATCGAGAGTTTATGGTTCGAGCATACGGCATTGATCCGGGAAATTTTCGAGTTGATAATGGAAACGTTGTGGCAGAAGATACTGCTCGTTATTCATCCGAACAAGTAAGCGAAGTTCAGAAGCAACTGGGAGATATGGTCCTTCTGAGGCTCATGACGTATCAATCTTGGGGAGTCGATCTGCAAAATTTAGATGCACTTCCCGAACAAAGTTTTTTCACCTATGCTGGAGATCCAGACAAAGTAATCAGCCGAATGGAGCAAAATCGATCTGATCATGCCCACCGCATTAATGTTCGACTCCGTGAGCTGGTGAACGGACATCCCGGGGGTGTGATGGCGGCAAATGAGGCGCAACTTCTCAGATATAAAAATCAAGCGCGCATCGAGGTAATGGGGGAACTTGTACAAGAGCTTATTAAATCTGAAGGTCCCTCAAAAGCGGAACAACGGACCGGTGATATGACCCTTCTGGGGACTGTAAAAACAGCACTGCAATATGATACAGATAATATCGAAGAAAGTGGTGAAGCGGCAAAGAAAGTTTCAGAAGAGGCACGAGAACGAAGCGCGCAATTAACAACTGAAAATAAAACTTTAGAAGCATCTCAAAGAAATATCACGACAGTGATCGAGGCTGAAAACAAGAGATCACAATTATTAGTAGAAATCAGCAAGCGATTTGGGAATGGAAAGAAATTTAAATCCCTCGCCGAAGTCGATGTTGAGATTGGGCGAAGAAATGGGCTTTCAAAAGAGAAGCTTACCGATTTGCGAGAAAAACTTGCCACTGCTGAGGCTGCGTATGACGAACAGAAGGCAAAGGGAGAGCAAATAGATGATTTTTTTGATTCATGTTCACAGGCTTATGACACCTTTGTTGGTGTTGGACTTGGACAGTTTGGTTTAAGTCATGATTTTCTCGCAAGATCTAGTTTAGATACAGTTCTCGCAAAAATAAATCAGACATATAGAGTTGATTCTGCTGTTGCTGTTGGACCAAAAAGAGGATGGCCATCACAGGAGAATAGAGATCATCGTATGCAGGTTCTTCGAGTAATTGCTGAAGCAAAAGCGCGTGAACGTGAGCCGCTCGTTGGCAACTCTCCTCTTTTGGACCATGTTGTTGGATATTTGAGACTTTCATCAAACGACCTTCGATCGATGACGCCAGCAGAGCTTACATTACTTGGAGGAGCAATTCCAGCTGGTGCTGGCAGACTTGCTGGGAGGCTTACAAATGATGAGTCACGAACTTTACTCATTCAAGCAAATTCAATTTTTTCTGAACGAGTACGAGCCTGGAAAGAAGTAGTTGATCTAGAGAAGACTTGGACAGTTGATCACAACGAAAATATTGAATCTAGATTAACAAACACAAACAACCAAATTCAACATCTCACATCTGAACATGGGAAAATGACTCAAGCTATAAGTGAAATAAATGAATATAGAGATGTCAGAAAAGTTAATGTGGTCGTTGAAGAAGTGCTAAAGGGGAATCCAGAAGTCTATTGGGAAGGTGTAAGAAAAATTGAAGCGATAGTAACTGCTACTGATGGAACTGCATATGATTTATCACCAACTAGTATTCAAGGAATGACTTTTAGTCAAGTGATGGATCGTATTAATCAGGCTTCGGCAAATGGAGTTACAGGCGCATGGAGTAACGCAGTCAACGCAGATCCAGAAAACATTATGTCAGTGATTTCGTATATTTCGGAAGCACAAGCGAAACAAAATAACAAAATAGCCAATATAGATCCAGAACTACAAACGGTATTAAGCTCTGCATTCGTCAACGGGAATGAAGCAGTTTTATACAATGCACGATCGGCATCTTCAATAAGCAAATTAATTAATAAAAACCTTAATCCAGTAGATCGTATCTCAGATGTTGTAATCAATCGAGCAATTACTGAATCCCGAGAAAGGTTTGAAATTCGAAAACAAGCATTGGTCGGAATGCTCACCCAATCAATGGTAAATGGATTTGGGGTAGAGCAGCAAATTCGAGCAGGAAATCTTCATCCACCCAATGAGAGTGCTAAATTTGCAACAAATGCACATCTTTTATTTCTCAGTCATAGTGATGAACTTCGCACAAAATATAATCAAGCAAACGCAAAGTTAATCGAGCAAAATCGAAGAATTGGCACTGAATTAGGTCTTGGGCGTCCAGCAACAATTGGGGATGTCGAAGTTAAGTTGATGACTTTGACAGAAGAAAAGAATAATCTTCAAAAATATAACAATGAAGCAGAGACATCTTTAAAAACTGAACTTGACCGTATTTCAGAGTACGATACTGCACTTTCCAAGCTGACAGCTGCACGACGAGAGGTTGGTTCGACCTATGGGATTGATGGTGATAAAGTGACGACAGCAGAACTTGACAAGTTAGTTGAAACACATGCAGCAAATCCAATCAAAGCACTTACTGACCTCAGAGACGAGCTGAAAAAAGCAGATGAGGGGATTGCGGTAACGAGTGAGTCAGCAAAAACTCTTCGTACAGAGTTTGCAACGGGAATAAAAGTATACGGAGATATCACGGTTGGTATTGATGCAGCTCTTGCTGCAGCAGGAGGGGTTCGACTTCAAGAAGCAGATCTTATTAATGAGCCACTTCACGAGATACTTTCACGAATAAATCAGGCACATGGCATCCCGCCAAATGCTGTCGGTTGGCCAGAGGAAGAAAACGATCAACATAAAACAGAAGTGATGCGCGCAGTTGTGGAAGCGCGATTGAGAAATGAAAATCCACATCTGATTGTCGCTCATGTCGAGTTTGATCAGGTCACTTCTCCAGGATTAGGACTATCTGAGCAAGATTTACTGACACTTACGCCAGATCAGATAAAAGATAAACTGACCGATGCAGCTGCACGTGGCGTTGCTGGTGCCGCTGCCGCTGCAAACTTGAATATAATTGGGAAAGCCATGAAGGAGGCGGGGAGACGATTTCAGGTGCGAACGCATGCAGAGAGCGTACAAAATACAATCGATGCTAATACTCGTCATATCGCCGATCAGGATACCGAAGCAAAGACCGCGGTAGAAACACTGAAAGACAAACGGATATTTGTGGAGACGGTGGTTCAGCTTGCCGGTCGTCAGGATACAGAAATATTTCCTTGGGTGAGATCTTGGGCAGGGCCACGAGGTATGGCGCGGGAAAATCAATCATATCATCCAATACGTCCTACTGATGAAACATTCACGGAAGCAGAGCGTTTTAGTGGGCCAGCAGGTGCGCGAGTCCGTCGCATCCTGCCCGGAAGTTACTACGCGCTTTTGAATGCGATGACAGGATATCAGAAGCTTGATGCAGATAAGCGTGCAGAGCGGTTTGAAGAGCTTGTGGATCATCCTCAATTTAGTCCGGATGCTATTGCTGAAAAGATGAATACTATGCTCAGTCTCAATCTTGGCACAGTGGGAAGACCACCCTTAAATTTGCGCAATGTATTTATTATGACTCAAGTTGCTCTTGATGGAAACAGAGCTGCAGGAATCCCGAGAAGTATGAGTCCGATGCAAGTGCACGATGGATTTGAGGCTTTGATACAAGATTATGTTGATCGGGCGAAGGTTATGAAGTAATATTTATTTGTCCTATGTCAGATATAACAACGGAAAAAATTATTGAATTATTGCCATTTGATCCAACATTTCGCGATCAATTATTGAAAGATCTTCCTGATATGGATCCGGATCGGAGATTTCAGGTGGGAAAAATTATTTGGAAAGCATACTATGTACTGTACGAAATCAAGCTACAAGAAAATATACAAAATGCACTCTTTGACGAAAAGGGGAATCCGCATATTATTGATGACGAGGAATATCACAAAATAGAAGAAGATACCGAAAAACAAATTGTTGAATCAGGATTACAAAATGCGACAGAGCATGAACTTGAAGATGTCCGAAGTAAGCTCTTGGCGCTCAGTGATACAAAATAATTTCATATATTATGGCAGAAGTAAATAGAGGAGAATTACCAGGTGCAAATAGACCACGACCGGTTGAACAAGTGGCAGATCCCCTGATGGCACATTTTCAAAGAATTGATACATTGTACGCATCACTCGATGGAATAACTGATGTTGCTGAATACGAAGTAGCGCTCAATGATATCGAAGAACAACTTCCTCCAACGCAGCGTGGATCTGAGCTTACTATTGAGGCCGCTCCTGCAGTTGATCCGGATCATACGCCATTGAGTCAGCAGCATTTTGCCGATCGAGCCCCTGAACGCCAACTCCCCGTTGATGATATTGAAGATGATATTCATCCAATGGGAGAAAACTACCCCGATGGAGATATTGGTGCAGCAAATCGAGCTGCAAGAATACAACGTGCCTTGGCTGCGCGCGAAAATCCAATAACAGATGGGCCAGAGCTTGAAGCCCTCAGGCAAAAAAATGATAGAACCAATGCGCGAAGAAGAGCTGCGAAGCAGTCAACACCAACATCCGAACCGGCATCTCAACCATCGCCCGATCAGCATCCTGATCAAGACTCTGATGATGTATTGAGTCCGTCTTCAAGAGTAGTTCCAACTCCTCCATCTCCCGTCCAAGTCCCACCAGCACCTGCTCAACGAGCAGTTCCACCGGCTCCTCCGGCTTCCGAACCTTCACAACCAGCTCAAGAGCCACCGCATCTAGCTGCTGATCAGCCCGCATCGGGTTCGTCACTTGACGAACCGCAAGAAGCTGCTCCAGAGCGAGAACCATTTGAGCCAGACATGGATGCGTACAATGGCGCTATTACAAGACATGGGTACGACGATCTTACAACAGATGAACTGGGAGAGCTGGATCATCAACTTCAAATTTTGAGAGGAAAAGAGCTACGAGCATTTGATTATGATAAATTTGTTGCTGCATGGGTGAAAAGGTTGAGAGCAGGTGGAGATAAAGCAATAGTGGAGGGTACTTCTGGAGACCAGTCACCCCAACCAAGCCTTGAGACTGCGCGAAGAGGAACGAAGAGTGTTGTAGAACGAGTTGGATATGGGGGAGGTGTACACAGTGAAGCAGAGGATGATGAGGGTGGTATTGATGGTGATGAAGAAATAAAATCCCCAGAAGACATGACTGCAGATGAGCTACAAGCGCGAATACAAGAACTTGAAGCTGAAATTCCAGCAGCAGAAACGGTAGCCGCTGAATATGACACAATTGCAGAGGCAAATCGAGCAAAATTAGAAAGAATGTGGGAGGTATTTGTGGATGCAGGAGACGATGAAAAAGTTGCACAAGTAGACCGGCTTCTGGAAGCAATCTCACTCTCGGAAGAAATGCACGATAAAAATAAACCTCAACAATAAAGATTCATCAACATGTCACTTGAAATAGCTACAAAAAAATCCATTTCATTAAATCCACAGCAATCCATTGAATTTGCTACGTTTGCTTTGAGCACCGGACTTGCAGATATAGATTTTGACGGAGACCCCAGTATTTGGGAGATTGATTTGGACGCAATGAGACAACTACACGTGGATGCACTGGCTGAGGATGTGGTGACAGTGTCCCCGGGGCTCTTTATGTCCCAAGCGGATCGTGAGGAGTATGAATATCTGAATGAATTACTTGCTTCATATGATAAACAAGGGCAAAGTCCATTGCCAGTGGACACTCCACATCACGCGGACGCAGCAACAGGTATAGTTGATCTCACCAAATGGGATGAACCATGGTTTTCAATTCCTAAACCCGATGATAAAGAAGAAGAGGAAGTAGTACCCGATGATAAAGAAGAAGAGGAAGTAGTACCCGATGATAAAGAAGAAGAGGAAGTAGTACCCGATGATAAAGAAGAAGAGGAAGTAGTACCCGATGATAAAGAAGAAGGAAGTAATATAAGAACCTGTCCCCATTGTGGTAATGAATTGCCACGTGGAAGACTTCCTTACTGCCCAGCATGTGCAGGATCATTAATCGATACTCCGACTACATCTGGTCCTGCGTTGCCAATCATAGAAGAGCCAGCGCCAGAAGAACCTTGGCAGTTTGATGCAGAATCTCTAAGACAAATTGATGAGATCTATGAAAATCTTCGCGTTTTGCAATTTACTGCTGACTATCAAGTCCCAAATTACTACACACTTCTAGGAGTTGAACAAACCGCAAGTGATGATGAAATAAAGCGAGCTATAGACGTAATGTTAGCCCGATACCAAGAAGCCAATTATCATATTTCTCTGACACCTCGTCAGCAGAGGCAAATGACTGTGCTCAATACATACGTCCAAGATGCATATCGAGCCTTATTAGATCCGAGCCAAAGACATAATTACAACATATGGCTTTCTCAGCCCAGTATTCCCACCGTATCTCAAGTAGAACTTGATGCGGCGCGGCAACGAGAGGCAACAAAAAAACATCAAGAAGCTGAGCTTTCAAAACAAGGTCCAGCACCACCAGAAAAAACCGCTCCGCCTCATGAATATGAAGTTAGAATAGACTCCAGCAGAAGTTTGATGGATCAATTTCCAGATATTCAGGCTGAGGCCCAAAATCATAGGGTTATCGCTTTGACCCTCAATCCAGCCATGACTCAAGAGTTTATGCCCGAGATAATTGAACAGATATTACAAACTGATAAGGCACAAAATTTTGTAAGCGATATGAAGTTTAACTCATTTTCTATACACCAAAATAATGATGGATCACTTCATTTTACTGGTAACGCAATAGGTTCCTATGTAAAAATTGCCATGGCACTTGGAAAAAACAAGCCAACAAGTATCAGTGGAAATATTAGAATTGTGGATGGAGTTCCGCAATTAGCAGATGTAGACATTTCAATAGAAGATTTAAGTTTTCTTGGAAAAGCATTTTTGAAGGGATCTAGGGGAAAAGTATTAGGCATGATACAAAATGCAGATATCCTTAAAGGAGCAAAGACCGCATTAGCCAATGTGTATATCGCTGCAGAAAGTATAGATATGAATATTATTGGAGATAGTATACGTATTGTTGTGAACAATAATCCAAAACAATAATTTATAAAATCCCAGGCTTAGTAAAACTCAAAAACATTCATTGGAACTTCAATATTAACTAATATCAATCTCAATCTGACCAATAAGTAATTCTCTGAGAGTTGGGTACTGTTCTTTCTGTGCTTCTGCCAGGGGTATTGTTTTCATATCTCCATAGTTTTTATCGTTATCAAGATGTACTAATCTAACTGTTGTGGGGTCATCAAGCGATGGAACAATGTACGGCCTATTGTTATACACCAGTACTTCAACTGTATCGATGCCATGCTCAACTTCAAGGCCAACAGGGAATGTATTCTCATACCAGAGAAGTCCTGGATAGATCATGTTTGACGCACCTGCTGAATCAATGCCCGATTCATGAAGTTCACTTGGAAGGAGAGATAGTGCGGTTCTCGGATCGTTTTTTATGATGCCACCATCTGAGCGTCGTTTAAATGTTCGAAATGCAAATTGTTTTGATTCGGCAATCTGTGTTCTTCCTTTTTGGAAAAGACGAATGCGGTTTTCAATTCGCGCCAATGACTCTGCTTGGGCTAATCCCCATGCTTTTCCGACCTCGTCAGCGGGTAATTGATGTGCAATTGTGTCGTATACCCATATCATTTCATGTTTCTTAACGCCATTTCTCATGCGAGAAATGTAGTCATTTCGGGGCAATTGTACCGTTGCTCTCTGAAAACATCTTTCAATAGAAGGTGGTAATGGAGTATGATCGAGGCAAATTTGAGGTTCTAGGCCTATTTGTGGGTTAATGTCAGTTCCAATTTCTGGCATGTATATAATAATAACTTTTCTTCAGTACAGTCATTATAACTAATAGCACTGAGCGATGAACCAGAATAGCATGTAGTATTGATTTTGCAGATGATTACATTAGGCTTATTCTTCTTTATTCTCTCCCAAAAGCCGCAAAATCACCTCTTTTTTATATCTTCGATCTCCCCGTGAGTTGATTCGAATTGCCGGAAGCTTTCCTTTTTTGCCCCAACGTTTGATGGTAAGTGGAGATACGCGGAGAAGTTCGGAAACTTCTCGGATCGTCATAAGATCGGGTAAGTTATCGAGTGATACGGAAGGTTTGTGTTTGGATGTGTCCGACATAGTATTTCAGGATTATACGCACAAAGATAATGAATGTCAAACTCTTTCTAAGCAAGCTACACCCATCTTTTTGTATGTATATATTAACACAAGACGAGAATGACTGATCATGCTATCATTGAGATATGCGCAGTAAACTGCTGTCTCAATTTTCGATGGGAATGTATAAGCATATAAATGTATTCATTATTGCATCCTGCTTTCTTTGGATAACGATATCTCCTCAGACTATTTTTGCCGTTACTCCGAGTACACCGCGCGGACCGTATTATATGTGTGATTTACAGCAAGGAGTCGCATATATCAACTGGTATAGGGCTGCTGGTGCCTCATCATATGAGTTTCGTTTTGATTCAAAAACACCATCGTGGAATGATAGCTGCTCAAGACCAAACGAAGGTGATGCGTGTATTTCAACAACAGAAACATATGTCACTATCCCAATAGTTCCATTAGAGCAAAATGATTGGTGGGTTCATGCGGTTAATCAGGATGGATATAGTCCCGCAATGGATGGGCAAAATTTTATCTGTGAGATTCCGTTGCCACGAAGATTCTATTATGAGTGCAGAAACAACAATACAGAGGTTGCGCTCAGCTGGCAAACACTCGGTGCGGCTGAACGATTTGAAGTTCGGATGGATGCGAATCCTGATTCATGGAATGGATCATGCACAAAACCTAATTTGGGAGATCAATGTGGTCAAACTACGACCAATCAAATTATCCAACCTATCCGGCAAGGAGTGAGTTATAAAACATGGGTCCATAGCGTGCAAAATAATGTGTGGACTGAAGCCGTTGAAGGACCACAAATTCAGTGTGGAACATTACCCACCCCAACTCCAACCCCAACAAACACACCTTTGCCGACTCAAACACCCACATTCACGCCGACTTTAACCCCATCAAATACACCGACGGCAACGATAACTCCCACCCATACCCCAACAAGTACTCCTCTTCCTACTGCTACTCCCACTCAAACGCCGTCGCCAACGAGCATTGATCCGACCGTAATCCCTTCTCCAACTGCAGTCGGAGTGCTGACTCCCACACCGGCAGACCCTGGCGAGTGTCCAAGATACCCTGAGGGTGACGCAAACTGTGACGATATCATTAATAAGACTGATTTTGAATGCTGGAAAGCGGAATATGTTGAAGGAGAACGTGGTGCAGAATGCGTGAAAACGGCAGATTTTGACGGTCAGGCTGGCGTTGAGCTTCTGGATTACGCAATTTGGCAGGTACATTTTATTGTAGAAAATGCTTTATAGAATAATGATTTATGGACTTAATTGCCAAAATATACGGCTGTAATTACTCCTTTAGATTGTTACAATGACCTTTTATTATCAATTTTTATATTCATGATTAAAAATGTCCGTTTTGCCTATCCCATAAGACGAAAAGAAATG
>Ga0210006_1003124_pt1 | contig 10509 bp, 7 predicted proteins | sample CryGey02umfilter_2_FD_185452 | JGI IMG/M metagenome (GOLD analysis project Ga0210006, IMG submission 185452) | Groundwater microbial communities from aquifer in Utah, USA - Crystal Geyser 4/10/14 0.2 um filter (SPAdes) (version 3) | ecosystem: Environmental > Aquatic > Deep subsurface >... | reverse complement strand
CACTATTCCACTATTGTTGTTCTTCCCCAACCCCCCATTACCGAGATTGACAGAAGCTACTACTGGGATTTTGGAGATGGAGGAACTGCTTGGGCCGGATCTCAGATAACTCGCAACTACTATCCAGGAAAATACACTGTAACTGCCAAAAAAGATGAACTTCAAGGACAAATAACATTTACTCTCCCTGAAATCGGAGTAACAGCAGTATCCACTTATACTATTGATGAAAATACTCATCCTATTGATGTGGTTGTAAAAGAAGTTACCACACCTGAAGTAGCATCAAGAAGTATATTCGATATATTTGACAAAGCAAAGGCTTATTACGACTACACTAATACTAGCTTCAAAGAAATTGGAAGAGGACAGTTCCACTTTAGTGCCAAAGGAGCTGGTAGCAGTAGTATTCAAGTAAAAGATGCACTAGGTGTACAAATACGCTCAAAATTTGAAAGAAAGATAGGCGGAAACGGGGGCACATTAACAATATTTCTTGATAGGTCATCCTTAAAGAAAAATAGAACTCCCAAGGTAGTAATTAACAATAACAACGTGGACTTTAAAAAAGTATCATGGGATTCTGAAGTAAACTTATCAGTATCTGGTGATTATAATTATGAACCTAACGAGGTATATGTAGAAATCAGTGCTTCTAACAATCGCTGCTCCCAACAAGGCCGCACAATACAATTTAAACCCATAATAAAAGATGTAAATGCTCAATATACTTATGAATGGGATTTTGACGATGGCAATAAATCTAATGAAAAAGAACCAAAGCACTCATATGGTAGTAAAATATCGAGTGGTATCAAAAAATTTAAAGTTACACTCACTGTAAAAGATAATCAAGGCAAAACCGGAACAGCACAATATAACTTGATACTCGCACCATACAAGATAACTTGCCGGTAAGTACACAAAAATTTATAACATTAAGTAACTCTTGAAGACTGTACCACCATCTACTTCACGCTTTTCGCTTTAAACTTTACACTTTTTTAAACTTTGATTTTTAAATTTTGAATTTATCTAACCTATGTCACATCCAAAAAACAAGCTAAAGAAAATTTTAGCCTTTCTTCTTGTATTTGCATTTATCACCCCATCCATTACTTACGGCTACGAACTCAATGTTCCTCTTTTGGGAACCACAGAAATAAACAGTATTGGAGACTACATTAAGCTTATTTTTAATGTAGCAATGGTACTTGCCGGTCTTGCTGCTGTAATTATGATCATTTTTGGAGGTTATAAATACATGACCTCTGCTGGAAATGCGCAGGCAGCAGAAGATGCTAAAGGCAGAATCACCAATTCTCTTCTGGGTCTAATACTTGTGGTTGGTACTTATACTATTCTTCGTACTATTAGCCCTGGTTTGGTTATGTTTCCTGGTTTGAGAATGGGGCAGGGGCCCTTGATTGAACCAAGACAAGCTACGACAGTGATGGAGATTAGAACTTCAGATACCACTTCTAATACTCCTTCTGAAGATGTTGCAGAAACTACATTTGCAAATTACACTAATTCAGATTCTGAAAACTCAGCTGTCCAACTAACCCCTATTGATGCTAGACAGAGAAATAATTCAGTGAAGCTCACGCAAGCAGATAAATATTTAGGTCCTCTTTTTGTAAAACATACAGACGTAACCAGTAACGGATTTACTGTTATTGCCAAATATAACGACGACAACGGAGGACCTGCTGATGCTTATATAGAGTTATACCCAGTAATTGATGGTAAAATTACCAGTGATAAAAGTAAGGTTATTTCAAAAAGGACTGACTCTGCCGGTAAAGCGTCTTTCAGTGGTCTTAAAGGAACTTATGCATATATGGGTTATTATTTTTACTTTGAAGACCCAAACGATGAAGATGGAGACGGGGATAAACGTAGGAAAGATGTTATAAAATGGGGGTCACAAGTTACTATTGGAGAAGCACCATCACCAGTAACACCACCCGGTGAAGGTTTTTCTGTAATCGCCCAAAAAGTTGGAGATAAAAGCATTAGAGTCTGTGCTTATTATGATGGACAATCTTATACAAAAGAAGCTCAAGTAAGTGTTTATAAAGATGGTAGTAAGGATCCATATAAAGAGGTAAAAACTGGATCTAGTGGATGCGCTGACTTTAACAACCTTCCTGAAGGAAGCTATAAAGCATTTGGTTGGGATAATATGCCAGTGGTAGGAGCAGTTAAGGATTGGTGGACTGAACCAATTGTAATTGAAGCTGCTTGTACAATAAGTATAAGAGTTAAATATAGTGGTGAACTTAGAACTGGATCTTTGGTTACCTTTTCTGCTGAAATAGTAGGATTGCAGGAAGGTGGGGCTTCCCTATCATGGGATTTTGGAGATGGCGGTAAAACAGAAAAAAATATCACAGGAGCAAGAAACCAAGAAGCAAGCCATACATACACGAAAGGAGGTAGTTATACTGTGAAAGCTAGTATTAAAAAAGCAGAGATAGGTTGTAGTGGCAACCTTCCAATTACAGTTGTTGATGTAGGTGTAACAACAACGACGGTACACATAGTAGAAGCAAATAAACCATACTACATGACTGTTAAGGTATATACTTATTCATTAAAAACGCCTAGTAATAAAAATTTAATTATAGAAGGAAGTCTAGCATTCAGCCCAAAGGAAAAAGCAAGTAGTCAAATTCAAGTACTTCACGGTGAAACAGACAAAGTAACACAGAAGTACGCACAAGCTACACTAGAGATAAACATAGGAATCTCAGAAAATTCTCCTAGTGTGCCAAAGATAAAAGTTGTAAATAATGACAACATGTATTGCAACGTAGAGTCATGGAATTGTAAGGTTAGCGATGCAAGTAAGTGTGTAGGAATTAATGTTGTAGGTGGTAGAGAGACTAATCCTGATGTTCTAATTATTACAATAAATGCTTCTGAAACTACTGCTAAAGTAGATAAAGTAATAAAATTTTCTTCTAGCGTAGATAGTGGCTCTGGTAAGTATAAGTATGAATGGGATTTTAAAGATGGTGGAAGCTCTGAAGAACACTCTCCTGAACATACATTTACTAAAAAAGGAATATATGATGTCGCACTCTCTGTTACTGACCTGAATAGAAATTTGACAGGAGCAAAAACAATTACGATAGAAATAAAACCAAAAGAACTTAGCCCAGAAAGTCCATCAAGTAGAGGAAAGGCTTCTTTCCAAATTACCAAAGTAAATCCTAGTACTTGCGCTCCTAAAGAAGAACTTATTTATCTTTCTGGCAAAGTAGGAGGAAAGTCTCAGCGTGTAGGACTAAGAAGGTCAGGTGATTGTAAGGTAAAAGTATTTGATCCAGATAACGAAAGTCCAAAAAATTATTTCTTCACTGATCATAGTTTGTGGGAAGAAAATGCTACCTATACTATCTCATTAAGTTGGAATAACGGCAATATTACGGCGAGTATCAGTGGAGGGAAGATCAATAAATCAGGATCCATTAATGTAGATCCAAGTTTTCAAGTAACCTCTGTAGATATAGGACCAGGACCCGCCGGATCTAAAATTTCAAACCAAGTTGTAATATCAGAGGACTAAAAACTAACAAATCTTTACAAGGGCAATTAATTTCAGTAGGGCAAAGTTTTTAATTTTTGGTTCCGGAAAACCAGCCTAAAATTTATATTTCCCTACTATTCCTGCTATAATGCACCGTAAAATTAAAAAATCCCTTTTTCTATATTTCTCTATGATTAAACTTGCACCAAAATTGAAGAAAAGTGCTATTCTATGCCTCTTAATTAGCTTTATTATCCTTCCTCTCGTCTCCTTAGGCCAAGAAGCTCAAGAAACAACAGAAAAAAGCAGTGAATACGAACTCCAAGTTCCTCTTCCAGGAGGAGGAAGTGTCTCTAGCCTTGGATCCTATATCCAGATGATTTTTAGTGTAGCAATGATCCTCGCATCCCTCGCTGCTGTTCTTATGATCATCTTTGGGGGCTATAAGTATATGACCGCAGCAGGAAGTGCTAAAGGCGCAGAAGATGCCAAAGATATGATCGGTGGCGCTCTTTTAGGGTTATTACTACTAGTAGGAACTTATGTAATTCTCCGTACTATTAATCCTGACCTAGTTACATTTCCTTCTTTTAAACTTAAAGAACAACCTCTTTTATCAAACCAAAAAGAAGTGGCAGTAGCAGAGATTGTTGCTAAAGAAGAAAGTGCATCTGCCAGATTGGCGAGTGCAGAAGAAAACGAAGATACTGCTATCTCTTTTGCAAATCAAGATACATCCTTTAACGAAAACTATACCACACAACTGGCTCCTTTTTATTTTACTCAAGAAGATAGCTCAGTAAGCCTTACAACAGTAACACCAACACCAACTCCGACAAAAAAGACAGGAATCAACTTATCAATTATCGAATCAGAAACAATAACAAAACCACCAAAAGGACAAGGGGGCAAGATTACTATTAAAGTAACTTATAATGACGGCAGCCCTTGCCATGCACAAACGGAACTTTATAAGACAGGAAACACTTCTCCTATTGATTACAAAAGTACTGTGGCGGGAACTGGTAAAGTGACATACGATGGGCTTGCAACAGGACGATATGCCTACTATGCCTACTATTGGATAGATCCAGATAAACCTAAAACTGAAGATAATCTAGTTAATGCTTGGGGAGGAAAATTCATTGAAATTACAACTAGTGGTTATACCCCCGGACCTCCTGGACCTCCCACACCCCCTCCATTTCCTAATTATTCAGCAACTATTAAAGTTGATGAGAAAATCAAAGAAAGAGGCGGAAGAGTAAATCAAGATATTGAATTTCTCCTTAGTATCAAAAGGCCAGAACCAGAGACGGGTACATATCCTCCTCTTTATACAACTTGGGATTTTGGGGATGGTAACAAAGAAGGGCCAGTACTATATACAAGTGATACCAGAAAAGTATCTCATAAATACACTAAAGCTGGTGAATTTAAAGTAAAAGTACACCTAGAAGTAAAACCTAAAAATATACCTTATGATATAGAGCTTAAAACTGTGGTATTTGATTCAGAGCCACTTACTATTAGAGTCTATGACATAGGATCACAAGAAAAGCAAATATTATATGTAGAACCAAAGGAAATTCTTACTATAGATGTTTCTGTTGAACAATACGATTTATCTAAAAGCCCTAGTACTAAAGAATTAATCGCTGAAGGAACCTTCACATATAGTCCGGATCAAGACGGAAATAGTACCATTAAAATCCTATGTGATGCTGCAGATGAAGTTGGATGGAATATAATAGACACTGGTACAGGAAGAAAATCAATGAAAATTACTATTGGGTCCGCAGGAGGACCAGTAAAACCAGTAGTAAAAATTGTTCACAATAATATGCATTTTCAGTCAATCTGGAAGTGCAATAACCAAAGTAAATGTATGTCTCTAGAAATTAATGGGGTGCCTTATGGAGAAGGAGAACCAACGCCAACTCCTACACCAGAACCCGGAGAACCTGGAGAGCCTGGAACATGGCAAATAGATATGGGCGGACCAAAGAAATCTGGGCAGGTAAGTTTTAAGGTAACTGGAGTACAACAGAACGAACCAGATACTAGTAATAAATATCAATTTGTAATGTTAGCTAAACACACTAAATGGACTAACGATCATAAAGATCCCAATCACTTTAAATGGAATTATTTTATATTAAGAAAATATAGAGACGGCATATTAAAACAGGGACTATGTTGGGACGGCTATGGAAGATGTGATGAGGACAGAAGATGGGATGAATTAACTTGGAATCCTAAAAAGACTTATAATATAACCGTAAGTTGGGGAAATAACAAAGTAAAAGTAAGTGTGGATGGCAAAGAAGGACCAGAAAGTAGAATATCCTATTCTAATTTTGCTCCTCAACACATATATGTTGGTAGAGGAATATCTAATCGCAAACCAGTCCCTGCAACATATATGGACCTTACTTGGAGTGCTTCTGACTAATAAAATTTCAATATCTTCAATATCATGAAAGAAGACGCGATCCCAGGATTGCGTCTTCATAATTTATCAAGGTAGCATTATCAAATCAATAAAATGAAAAATCGCCCTTCTTATCTGTCTCTATACAAATCAGGAGAACTCCAAAAAAGAAAAAATCGTCTTTTAAAGACTTTGGAAAAATGTACGCTTTGTCCTAGAAAATGCAAAGTAAATAGAGTAAAAGGTGAGAAAGGCTTTTGCAAAGCAGGACTAATGCCAAAAGTAAATACAGCACAGCTTCATTTCGGAGAAGAGCCACCCATTTCAGGACGAAAAGGATCTGGTACTATTTTCTTTTCGCATTGCAATATGCGCTGTGTTTATTGTCAGAACTTCCCAATAAGTCATCTTGGATACGGAGAAGAGGTCTCTAGTAAAAAGCTTGCTCAAATGATGCTTAATCTCCAATCTCAGAAAGCACATAATATAAACCTTGTTTCCCCTACTCATTTTGTACCCCAAATTATTGAAGCACTGGAGATTGCCATATTAAAAGGACTGAAAATTCCATTGGTTTATAATACTAATGGATTTGATTCTATCAAAACCTTAAAATTACTTGATGACATTTTTGATATCTATCTTCCTGATATGAAATATACGGACTCTAAAAACTCCCAAAAATACTCTCAAACTCCTAATTATTTTTATTACAATAAAAAAGCAATTGGGCAGATGCACCGCCAGGTTGGAAATCCTGTTTTTACCCAAAATAGGGTTATAAAAAAAGGACTCATTGTCCGTCATTTAGTTCTACCTAATAATATCTCTGATAGCAAAAAAGTGTTTAAATTTCTTGCATCAAAAATTTCCAAAAAAGTTTATGTAAGCTTAATGGCTCAATATTATCCAACTTATAAAGCAGAAAAGTATCCTAAAGTTAGTAGAAGAATCACAAAAAAAGAATATGAAAAGACTCTAAAAGAGTTTTACAAAAAAGGCTTGAAAAATGGCTTTATTCAAAGTCCTACATCCGCAACCCAGGAAATGACTCCAAATTTTCATCACTAACCTATAGCTTCTATAACTCTACTTGCTATTTACCTAATTCCTAATATTTTTTTCACTCTCTCAACCACTTCTACAGGAATAACACTAGTCTTTATAATATAATCCTCCACTCCTAACTTTCTTACTTGCCTCTCTATATCCTCTCTCACAAGGTTTGTTAAAACCAGAACGGGGATATTCTTGGTTTCAGAATTCTCTCTTACAAGTTGCAAAACATTCACTCCACTCAAATCATCCATGAGAATATCTAAAATCACAATATCAGGTTTATCCTTCTTAATTTTTTCCACACCCTCTCTTCCATTATCTACTGCGTCCACTGGAAAATCGGCAAGTCTAAAAGCTTCTCTATAAAGCAAAATTTGATCAGGATCATCTTCTATAATGAGAATCTTTTTTGATTCCATAGAGATGTTTTTATTGAATTATAGTGAAACAATCCCAAAACTGATTTTCCCAATTCTATTGTAATACTTTTTTGTTAAAAATAAAAGGTGCAGTTAATTTCCTAGAGACTTACTCAATACATCATAAGCCTCCATTACGTCTTTGGGAATCTTTTGCTTTTGAATATCTCCTTTCTTAGTATATAAAATCAGCCTATCGATTTCACCAACTAAAATTTCAGATAATTCTTTAGAATAACGAAAATTTAATTCACAGGGAGCGCTAATAATTTTTCCTATATTAGTATTTTTAATAAAAGTTGCATAAGCTCTTCTTGCATGATGAGGTCTTGCGACTAAAATAACTTTTTGAGGTTTTAATCTTAGTCTCTTAACTTCCTCCATACCAAAAATAACGTTCTGTAAGAGTAAAAGAATATATCCGCTTCAGGCCTCTTCCAATGAGGATTACTAAAAGTTCCAAGACTACCAGTAAATAAAATTTTATTTGCATAATTATTTCTGTATAAATGCTAACTTAACAGTGTGGCCACCAAAAACAAACACAAGATCAGCTTTTTCAAGCCTGTCTTTTAGACAAAGATAATTCCAGATTTTTTTACTAGCTTCCTTTAGATACATAACAGTTAAAACTCATCCCAATGAATTTTGCTTTCATCAAATTCCTGATTACTATGTTCTCCCGGATACTCCGCAGGATAACCTATGGGCATAAGACATTGGATTCTTATATTATCAGGAACCGAAAACACTTCTCTAACATATTTTTCTTTTTCCTTGACCTCTCCTGAGGCATCTCTAATCTGAATATAACAAGTTCCCAAACCTTGATTTGTTACTTCAAGGTAAATATTTTCTGCTGCAATCGCCGAGTCTTCAACCCAATAATCACTTTTACTCTCATCTGCTACTATTACAATAACTATCGGTGCCTTTTCAAAAAATGAAGAAAACACACAGGAATCACAAAGCTTTTTTATAATATTCTTGTCTTTTACCACAAGAAACTCCCAAGGATCTATATGTCTTGCAGAAGGAGAAAACATAGCGGCTTTTAGAATCTCTTGAAGCTTTTCTTCTTCTACTTCTTTTTCCAAAAAATCTCTAATGCTACGGCGTTTTTTGATAGTGCTAAGCATGGCTTAAGGATTTAAAATATAAGTAAATTTTTGTTATAATGTAAGAAAGCTACAAATCGTGAATCAAGAACAATTGGTCATTAGGACATTGGGGATTGATTAGAAATTAGTAATTAGAAATTGGACATTTGCAGCTTTTGATATATAGAAGTCTCTTAATTAATATTCACCTCTCGCAATCTAATCCTAACCTATAAGCTATGATAACATACATTCTCTCCTTTGTCGGCATCATTCTACTTATCAAAGGCGCAAACCTTTTAGTAGATGGCTCATCCTCTCTTGCTAAAAAACTTGGTGTGTCACCCCTAATAGTAGGACTTACTATAGTCGCTTTTGGCACCAGTATGCCAGAGTTGGTTGTTAGTTTACTTTCTACTATTAAAGGAACTCCCCAAGTCGTTTTAGGAAACATCATAGGAAGCAATATTGCTAATATTCTTTTAATCTTGGGTGTTACCTCTATTATCTGGCCCATCCAAATCAAAAGATCTGTTATTCGACGAGAAATTCCTTTTAGTATTCTAGCAGCTTTAGTCTTAATAATAGCTACTAATGATTATTTTACTGACCCAACTCAAACATCGAATCTCCTCAAGACAGAAGGCCTCTTAATGCTGTGTTTTTTTGGCATCTTTCTGTATTATATTGTGGAATTCGCTTTAAAGGAGAAAAACCACATTATAAAACATAGAATTGAGATCCAAGAATATAAAACTTCTATATCTTCTCTGATGATTTTGGGAGGTCTTGTAGGGTTATTTTTTGGTGGAAAATGGACTGTAGAAGGTGCAGTTACTATTGCAAGAGTTATTGGCATGAGCGAATTTGCAATCTCTGCAACCATTGTTGCTATAGGAACATCCCTTCCAGAGCTTGTAACAGCAATCACTGCTGCTAGAAAAAAACAGGTTGATCTTGTAGTAGGCAACATAATAGGGTCAAACATCTTTAACATATTTTTTGTTTTAGCAACAACTGCAAGTGTTGCATCTATATTAATCCCATCTTTTATAAATACTGATTTAATCTTTCTTTTAGCTATATCTTGTCTCTTTTTTATCTTTATGTTTATTGGTAAAAAACGTAAATTAGAAAGATGGCAAGGAATTATTTTCGTAATATTATTTGTGTGTTATAATATCTTCTTAATTATTAGAAGGTAGTAAAAATTTACAGTTAAATTCTAATTTAGGAATAGCCAGCAACCGAATAAAGAATCATGAATTATGAATCATGAATTCTAGGTATTAAACAAATGGGTAGACAAGAGCCCTTGCTCTCATTCTGACATATCACAAAACTCCTTTTTACACTTAATTTCCTACAAGCTAAACCAACCATGCAAATCACCCCTATTAAAACTCGCATATTTACTCCTCCCAAAGACAATCTTTTTAGTTTAATAAGAGAAAGTTTTAAAAATCTGCAGTTAAAAGAAAAATCTATCTTTGTAATAACTTCCAAAATAGTTTCTATTTGGCAAGGAAGGTGTGTTAAAATAGAAAATGTAAAAGATAAAGATGAGCTAGTAAAAAAAGAAGCTGATTTTTACCTAGATCGCGATCAAGTACCAGAAAGCTGGGTAATGCTTACTTTAAAAAATAATCTTCTTATTCCAACAGCAGGAATAGATGAAAGCAATGCTAAAGGATACTATATTTTATGGCCCAAAAAACCATTCCAAGCTGCCAAGGAAATTTATAACTTTATTAAAAAAAATTACAATCTTAAAGAATTTGGAGTAATTATTAGCGACTCTCATAGTACGCCAGGAAGATGGGGTATTATGGGTATCTCTATCTCCTATTATGGTTTTTATCCTCTGAAAGATTACCGAGGCAAATCTGATATTTTCGGAAGAGAATTAAAAATTACCCAAAGTAATATCGCAGATTCTCTGACAGCGGGAACCGTGAT
>Ga0210006_1003120_pt1 | contig 10518 bp, 9 predicted proteins | sample CryGey02umfilter_2_FD_185452 | JGI IMG/M metagenome (GOLD analysis project Ga0210006, IMG submission 185452) | Groundwater microbial communities from aquifer in Utah, USA - Crystal Geyser 4/10/14 0.2 um filter (SPAdes) (version 3) | ecosystem: Environmental > Aquatic > Deep subsurface >... | reverse complement strand
ATAATCTGTCTAGTCTTTGCATAGCTTTAAGGCTATGCAAATTAGTCTTATACCACAAGGCTTTGATATGCATATTGGAAACTCCTTAGTTATTTGCAGGAGTCTCAAATGTTTCGTAACTTATTCAGTTGTCCGAATGGACATACAAAAAAATAAAACAATAATATAAATTTTTATTGTCTTATTATACAAATTCAATATCTGATTATTTTAATGCTTGTCTTATCCGTTCAATTACTGTAGCCATATCAACTTGAGATTTTACAATATAATCAACAGCGCCAAAATCTTTAGCGCGATCTATCATTTTCTGATCAGAAAGAGCTGAAAGAATAATTACTTTGATTTCTTTAGTCTCCGGAGTAGCCTTCAAAATATCTAATGTATCAATGCCATGAATCTTAGGCATCATAATATCCAAAATGACTAAGTCTGGCTTTTGCTTCATAATTTCAGATAATGCAGTTTCACCATTATCTGCTACTTCTACTATAAAACCTTCGGCTGTTAATATTGTTTTATAAAGTTCGCAAAGCTCTTTGTCATCATCAACTAATAAAATTTTCTTTTCCATTTTCCTTAAATATTAATTTATTTTAGTATAGCACGACCCAAAAAATAGGTAAATAGGCCTGACAAATTATAGTTTACGGACAAACTCTTTTAATTCTTTAGATCCTTTCGGTTTTTTCTGAATTTTCTTTTTATTTTTAATATTAGCAAGCAAAGTAAAATAAAAAGTTGATCCTTTTCCATATTGACTTTCCAACCATATTTTTCCGTGCAATTTTTCTACTATTGATCTAGAAATATATAAACCTAAGCCGGTACCACCGGTCTTCCTTGTTTGCCAACCTTCAATTCTATAAAATTTATTGAAAATGAATTTTTGGTCTTCTTTTTTAATACCTATCCCTGTATCAGTCACTCCTACCTGAATATATTTATCTTTTTTGCAAATACTAATTTTTATATAGCCTTTTTCGGTAAATTTTAACGCATTACCAACTAAATTTACCAATACTTCTTTTACTCTATCTTTATCGACAAAACAATGAGGTATTCTCACAGGCTTAACATCCAATATCAATTGTAAACCGGATTCCTTTACTTTATCCTGAAATTCAGAAACTAATTCTTTTGAGAGATCCACTATATCTACATCTTCTAAAAATAATTTTAATTTATTCCTCTCAGCCCTAGAAACTTCCAATAAATCAGAAATAAGTCTTTGTAGACTTAAACAACCCTTATGCGCTTTTTCTATATATATCTTTGTTCGATCATCATACTTTAAACCTTTACTGCTCAATATATAGTAAAGATACCCCTCTATTATAGTAAGAGGAGTTCTAAGCTCGTGGGAACTGACAGCTACAAATTCTGCTTTTTGCTCTTCAAGCTCCTTTTCTCTTGTAATATCCCTAAAGAGAACTATTGCGCCTTGAATATGACCTTCAAGATTTATAAGAGGTGTGATATTAACATAATATTTTTGCTGTTTGCCGCTTTTTAAAACAATAAAATCCGAGCTACTCAATGGCTTTTTAGTTTCAATAACTCTCTTGACCGGATCAATTTTTTGCATATTCTCGCTATATAACTGCATAACGTCATTGATGTTTTTACCTGAAATTGGCTTATCCCAATCTAAAAAACTTACAGCGGCCGTATTAGCCAATATAATTTTTCTACTTTTATCTACCGCGAAAACACCATCTCCAATACTATCTAATAAACTTCTCAACTGTTTAATGGCAGACAAGGTATTTTCGGCAAGTCTTTTTATTTTCTCTTTCTCTAATCTCTCAGTTAAAGCCTCCTTTGCAAAAAATCTCATAATTACAGCGGTAGCTATGATCGAATAAATTTGGATCATTGACCTGAATATTATTTCGTTAATTGTAAAAACCCCTCTTAATATAAAAATATTTGAAAAAATTAACGCTACTAAAGTCATAATTATGACTGTTAGAAAATCCTTAAAGCGAAAAGCAAAAGCATCAACTGCAATTACTATAAAATAAAAAGCTATGTAAGAATCACCGTAACCCTTAAGTGCATTAGATACCACCGCAATTGCAATAACACAAACTATGTCAGGCAAAAGCATCAGGCGAGGATTAAGATAAAAAGAAGGATTAGTGTAATAAATTGCCACAAAAATAGATACCAAAATGCCTGTATAAACAATAATAACGCTATCAACTTGTTTAGCTGGCAGAATTAAAACAGCGATAAAAGTAACTATCACTGCAGAAAATATAGTTGCTCCAGATATTAATTGGATATCTTTTAAATCACTAAAAAAGAATTCTTCTTTAGAATTTTTTTCATCCTTTTTTATTTCTTTTTTTCTCATTATTAAAATTATCCTGAAAGAACCAGGATTTTATTTTGAGCCTTTTGCGCCACCTTGACTTATTTCTATTCCTAAAATTTTTCTTACTTTTGTTATAATGTCGCCGATAGAATTTTCGGATTTAACTAAATATTCACATGCTCCTAAAATAGAAGCTTCTTTTCTTATGGATTCATCCTTTAAATCGCTAACAATAATTACAGGCAAACTATGATCCATGCCATGTTCCCTAAGTTTTTGTATAATGTGAACTCCATCTGACTTTGGAAGCATAATGTCTAAGATTATAAGATCCGGGTTTTCTTTAACTACTTTCTTAAACCCTATATCTGCATTATAAGCAGTAATTACAGATATTCCCTGAAATTCAATTGCTGCCTTATAAAGACGTCTTGTCCTTTCGTCGTCTTCGATTACTAACACTTTTGCCATGATTCTCCTAATTAACTATCATTATTATAATTTTTATACTAAAATTTGCAAACACAAATCTGATAAATAATTTATTTAAGCCCTGATTTAATTTTCATTTTGCTTAATCAAATTGATGGACAACTCAAAGCTAAATGTAGAACCTTTATTCGCTTTGCTTTTAAACCATATCCTACCTTTATGTTTTTCTACTATTATTTTACTTAAATATAAACCAAGTCCAATACCTTCTGATATCTGTCTTTTCAATACATCTCCTACCTGAAAAAATTTTTCAAAAATATGCGGCTGATAACTATCCGCTATGCCTACACCCGTATCAATTATCTCAAATATTATTTTTTTATCTTTGGTCCGTAGATTAACTGTTATATTTCCTTTTTCTGTAAATCTAATAGCGTTTGATATCAGATTTTTAATTACAAATCCTAAATACTTACTACTACCATTAATAAAAAGTTGCTCTGGAGTATTAATAATCAAATTTAATTTTTTATCCTCTACCTCTCTTTTATAAAAATCCAAGCATTCATTTAGCACTTTAACAATATCAAACTTCTCAATACCAAGAAAAAATTCTTTATTAGTAATACTTAAGGTATCCATGATTTGATTTAGCATATCAGAAAGACGATTAGACCCTTGGAATGCTATATTTATCACTTCGCCTTGTTTAGAATCAAGCTTGCCAAAGACTCCTTTTACAAGATTCTCCAAAGACCATCTGATTTTTGTCAAAGGAGTTCTAAGCTCATGGGAAGCCAAAAGAAGAAATTGCTCCTTTGCCTCTGCGTATTCTACTTCTTTCTGGGCGGTTATATCTCTTAGAAGAAAAATGCCATAAATAGGTTTTTTTCTATCATCAAAAACGGGTGATGTCATAATAGAAAAAGTCTTTTCCTCGAAGGATTTTAGAACTTTTTCTTGAGTTTCACTCTTCTTGCCCTTTTTCCAATTATACAAAATTGGCAATCGATCCCAAGAAAGTCCCCCCATGATTTTGAATATCGATTGTCTAATAATTTTATCCGTACCTTTTTTAAAAAGTTTTCCTGCTATATTATTAGCTATAATTATATTATCGTTTCTATCAACAACCAATATAGCTTCACCAGCATTATCGATAATCGCATCAACCTTAGATTTCTCTTCTGAAAGCTCTTCGTTTGATTTTTTTGTAGCCAATACTTGATCGTTCAAGCGTCCTAAAAAATAACCAATACTATAAGCTACAGCAAAAAGAGCTAAAAAATTAACAATAATATTTAATAACATGGACGGGATATTTGTAGCACCAAAAGGAGGAGGAATATATAGAGGGGATGACGGCATAAACTCTAAAACACCTTGAACGCTATTTATCAACAATAGAATTACCGTATATACATAAACTGATTTTTTATAGAAAGGAGGTATATCAACTAGTAAAAAAGAAATGGCAACTATGCTTAAACAAATATCAAGCATAGCGCTGGAATACATTATTCCACCCGATTTATTGATTATGAAAGAAAAAAAGCAAAGTCCCAAAATATTTGAAAATGTGCGATCCTTTTATAAGTTCTTAAATTCTCCTCTTTTTTTGTAAACCTCAAAGCGATTAAGGCGGTTACTACCCCTAAAGGAAACATAATCATACCTGGAAGCAAAGCCTGCTCAACAATTAATGAGAAAAGAAGATTAGGAACAAAGAGAGCTACGTATAAAAACACCCTTAATTTCGCGAGAAAACGTGCCATCCAGATGCGCGTCTAAAAGCAGATCGAGCTTTCCTTCAAGCTCTTTTATTTTGTCTTTGAGATTTTGAGCGAAAACGGTTCCGCTTTGGGCGGCTTCCGTTTCTTCCTTGTTTAACTCGTTTAGCGTCCACTCCGCCCAAGCGGGAGACAAAGAAACTTTTTGAATCTCGTTTGCGACTTCCTCGGCCAAAACTTCCTCGCGAATATATTTTTGCGAACATTTTTTATCCCGCTTTTTGGTGCAACGATAATAGTTGTGTCCTTTTTGCGTTTCGGAAGTGATGGCGCATCCGCACTCGCCGCAAACGAGCATATTTCTAAATGGATATTCCTTTTGGCTCGGCTTTTTCGGACGCGAACGATCCGCCATCACTTTTTGGCACGCTTCAAAAAGTTTCTTTGCAATCATTGGCTCATGCTTTCCGTCATACATTTTGCCGTTATATTTGAAAACGCCGTAATAAAAAGAATTGGAAAGTATGCTTTGGATATTGGAAACGGAAAGCATATTTTTCTTTCGGTTCAACAAGCCGGCGGAAGTTATTAACTTCCGCACATCTTTCAGAGAATAATTGCCGGTTGCGTAAAGTTCAAAAATTTTGCGGACGAGGCGAAATCTTTCAGGGTCTTTATACATTGTGTGCTTGAGTAAGTCGTTTAAATAGCCAAGTGGAGCGTAGCCGGGCAATTCGCCTCGACGCAATTTTTGACGCAACCCTCTTTTAGTATTCTCTGAAAGATTATCCACAAAGTATTTGGATTGCCCAAAAGCGATATTCAACATGAATTTGCCTTGCGGGGTCGGCTCAAACCAGAATGTCGGGGATTTTAGCGCTTTGATTTTTCCAGTATCAATCAAGAAAATAACTCGTCCGCCGTCTATGCTGTTTCTCGCCAATCTGTCGGGATGCCACGCTAAAATCCCCTCGGCTTCGCCGCTCTCCATTCGTTTGAGTATATCGTTGAAAATCGGTCTGCCCGGCTCTTTAGCGGTTTGTGATTCGCGAAAAGTAGCGGCGATTAAAAGATTTTCCCGCAAGGCAAATTCTTTCAATTCCGTTTCTTGCGCTTCCAACGACAAAACTTGTCTGTCGTCCTCGTCTGTTGATTTTCTAATGTATAAAAAGTATTTCATACTTGTAGTAAATTTATTGAACTATCGCTTTTGGGCTAAAAATTATCGCTTTGCAAGAAAATCCCGTCGCGGGACGGGATTTTCTCAAAAGGATTAGCTCGAACCGCGTTTTGCTTTCGCAAAAGGTGGCGATTGAACCCAAAAAATCTTGGCAAATACTATACAATCTGCCAGCTTCGGCGCGAAGCGCCGAGGCAATAAACTCGCAACATACAATGTGGCTCCGGGGGTCGGGCTCGAACCGACAACCCACTGGTTACATTTATCCTAAAGTTTCTTTTAGGGATGGACTATATCATCACCCGCTTTTAAGCTTGGGTGCTGGGCGCTTCGCCCCGATATACATCGGGACTACGGATTTCTCCTAGTCTCTGAACCTTGTCCGAAGTACTTCGGACCTTGGCTGCGGATTACCTTCGTCTTTACGCTAAGGTTTCCCGTCCCGAAATAAATTCGGGATCCCGACAACATTAAATTTAATTTACAATTGTATTTGTCGGGACAATTCACCCAGTTTTCACTCCAAAGTTTCCTTTGGAGGCTGCGTTGCTTCACAGCCAGTTGCTCTACCATTGAGCTACCCCGGAATAATTAAATTTTCAAAGATATATGATATTTTAGCAAGTTTCTGAAAATTTTTCCAGTGTTTAAAATCTTAACGTAAGTAATCTTTCAATTTTTTACTTTCTCTGTGTCTTCTAAGTTTAGCGAGTGCTTTTGCTTCTATCTGTCTGATTCTTTCCCGAGTTACCCCAAATTCCTGACCAACTTCTTCTAGAGTATGACTCCTGCCGTCATCCAAACCAAATCTCATTCTTAATATCTTTTGCTCCCTTGGAGATAAGTATTGAAGGATATCCTGAATATGCCCTCTCAGCAACTGATAAGTTGCTGCTTCATACGGAGATAAACTGTCTTCGTCCTCAATAAAGTCTCCTAATCTTGAATCTTCTTCTTCTCCAACAGGCGCTTCCAAGGAAACAGTTTCTTGGGAAATTTTGATAATATGTCTTACCTTATCTACATCAATTTCCATTTCTGAAGCGATTTCTTCAGGTAATGGTTCGCGTCCTAAATCCTGAACTAACCTTCTCTGAACTCTGATCAATTTATTTATTGTTTCAACCATATGAACAGGGATTCTAATTGTTCTGGCTTGGTCTGCAATTGCCCTTGTTATTGCCTGCCTGATCCACCACGTAGCATAAGTTGAAAATTTATATCCCTTAGTATAGTCAAATTTTTCAACTGCTCTTAATAAGCCTGTGTTGCCTTCCTGAATCAAATCAATAAGTTCCAAGCCTCTACCAATATATTTTTTAGCGATTGAAACTACTAATCTTAAATTTGCTTCTGCTAATTTTCTGGCTGCAGATTGATCACCCTTTTCAATTTTTTTAGCAAGTTCAACTTCTTCAATTGCCTTCAAAAGAGGCACTCTACCAATTTCTCTAAAATACATTTTTACGGAATCATCTGAAATATGGGATAAATTTTCTTCGGATGCTATTATTGCCTTTGCTTCTGCATTCTCATCTTCTTCGTCTTCCCAGATCATCCTATCTTTCACATCTAAAATTTCAACACCCATATCCATCAACTTAGAATATAATTCATCAACAGCATCAATATGTTCTTCTAGATCTGGAACCGCACCCATTATTTCCTGTTGTGTAACAAACCCCTGCTCTTTGCCTTTATTTATTAAAGTCTCCACTTCATCCTTGGAAATAGCTTTATCACCTACTTTTATTTCTTTAATCTGCTTTTCAGCTTTTTTTACTTTTGCGGTTGATTTTATAACGGGTTTTTTCGGTTTCTTTTTAACAGATTGCTTTACTTTTTTAACTTTTTTAACCACCTTAACTTTTTTAGCTTTTTTCTTTGCAATCTTTTTTACGGGTTTTTTCTGAACTTTTTTTACTTTTGCAGACTTAGTCTTTTTAGCTTGCTTTTTATTTAGTATCTTTCCTTTGGGTTTTTTAACAACTTTAACTTTCTTCTTTAAGGATAAGGTCTTTTTTTTATTTTGACTCTTTTTCTTTAGTACTTTAGTTGCCTTTGGCTTCTTTTTAGAAACTACATTTTTTTTCTTATTAGGTTTTTTAATTGAAGAAGTCTTTGATTTTACAGCTTTCTTTAAAACCTTTTTTACCTTATTTTTTTTCATTACTAAAACTCCTTAATTTCTTTTTCTTTTTCGAGAATCTCCTGAAACTCTTTCATCAAATTATGCAAATTGTCAGAATTTTTGGATTCTTCTTCCTTAATTCGAAATCTTAATTCTTCTTTTAATACTGTAATTTTAAATTCCTTTAATCTTTTATAACAAAATTTTGCTTCTTTAAAAATTTCATCATTATCAGCATCTTTATAACCTTCTTCGGTAATAAACATAAGTATAGAAGCATAAGGTTTTAACTCTTCGTCATTTATGTCTTTAAGGTTAAAGTTTCTATTCTTCTCAAAAATCTGTTTCAATGCATGAAACAATTGCCTGTCTTGATTTTGAAAATCTTCATCTTCAAGTAAAGATATAAACTCTTCTAACGTCACGGGAAAAGATAATAATAACCCCAATAAGGCCTCTGTAGTTATTTTTTCAGCGGTTTTTTTAACCACCTTTCCCTGAGTCTTTCTGGGCTCGTTGTGTTTTTCAAGTTTTATCTTTTTTAAAGCTTCGATAATGGAAGATTCAGGAACTTGAATTTTGCTTGCTAATGTTTGAATGTAATAAGATGCCTCTATGGAATTTTGCATCCTCTTTAAAAAGGGCAGAATTTCCGAAGCTACTTTTTTCTTAAAAGTGACATCTTGCTCTGATTTACTTATTTTACCAAATAATTTATCAAAATAAAAATCCAGACAAGGTTTTGACTCTTTTAAAGATTTCTTCCATGACAAATTATCTGCTTTTATCATTTCATCAGGATCTTTAAACTCACCTAAATCTGCAATTTTTATATTAGCCCCTTCCTCTAAAGCGAGAAAAATTCCTCTTTTTAATGCTTCACTTCCAGCATCATCTTTATCAAGCGCAAAAATTATATTAGAAGTATATCTCTTTATAATTTTAATTTGATCTCTGGTTAACGCCGTACCGGAAGAAGCAACAACATTTTTTACACCGTTCTGCCAAGAAGATACAACATCCATATTACCTTCGACTAAACTCACCCATTTTTTTTCTAATATTTCTCTTTTTGCTTTATCCAAACCAAAAAGGACTTTTGATTTCTCGTATATTTCAGTTTCGGGTGTATTTATATATTTAGCAACTTTTTCATCAGTTAGTATTCTGGCCGTAAAACCTAAGGCAGCACCAGCAGGATTAATTATCGGAAACATCAATCTTCCGTAAAATCTATCTGCTATATCGCCTCTATTCTTTTTAACCGCGAGACCTGCTTTCACTATATCATCTGATTTATACCCTTTACTTTGCAAAAAATTTACCAGCTTGGAAAAACTTTTGGGAGCATACCCTAAACGAAATTCTATGATCGTTGCTTTATCAACTTTTCTTTCAATCAGATAATCTCTGGCGATTTGAGCCTCTGGGGATTCTTCCAAGAATCTATGATAATAAGAAGCGGCCAGATTATTAAGTTCAAATAAAAGACTCTTTTTGTTTAATCCAGATTCAATTATTTTAACTGAAGTAAGATTAACTCCTGCTTTTTTTGCTAAAAATCTTAAAGCGCCTCCAAAATCCAAACCTTCCATCTCCATAATAAAACTAAAAACATCTCCACCCTTTTGACATCCAAAACAATGCCAAATTTGTTTATCGGGACTAATCATAAAAGAAGGAGTTTTTTCTTTATGAAAAGGACAAACGGCTTTATAATTTCTACCGGCTTTTTTAACATTGATATAACTTGAAATTAAATCAACGATATCTATTCTTGTTTTTATGTCTTCTAATTCGTTCATAATGAATGGCGGTGGGACAGGGATTCGAACCCTGGATACCCTTGCGGGTATACCTACTTTCCAAGCAGGCGCACTAGACCGCTATGCGATCCCACCAGATTTATATCCTTTATTTATATTATACTTCAAAATTATTAAAATTGGGCAAAAGAAAAAGGCAAATATTGCCTTAGTAAAAAATTGTAGTGAGTAGTAGTTAAGATATAAAGATAAAAAGGGTGTAAATGTTAGATGTTGCGGGTTATAAATTGAAATTCTTGTTGTAATGAGGAAAAAATATCTATTATTCTTCCTGTATGTCTAGAACCGTTTATATTTATTGCTGTAAAGTTGCCTCTACCGAGCCAAGATACTTCATGGAAATGAGACTCGATGATCTCCTTTGCTTTACCGTTTAAGTGATCGTATATGCTTTTAATGAGATCAATTATGCTTGAATGAGAAAAATTCTGTGTTTGATCAAAGAAATTTACATCCGCGTTATAGCGGTTCCCAGTTAAATCCAGAGTAATATCTGCACTAATTTTCCTAGCATCCTTATGCAAACGTTCAAGTAGATTAGCTTCAAGTGATTTATCATTTAGAAAAGTATACATCTTTTCGATTAAATCTTGGGGTGTTCTTTCCATAAAATGTGCTCTATTTTCACCTATATATATTTCAGCTTCAGTATCAGATATACGATTGATATGAGCATCAAGATTGTCTGCTACTCGATTAGCTTCATTAAGTTTTTCTTCGATTAGTTTTTGGTTAAGAAAATCGTTCAGTTTATTAGTTAGATCTTCGGCAGATCCACCATTAAAATAGAATTTTTCTTGGCCTAAATATACTTCCGCTTCTGTGTTGGTAATATAATGAATAGATGCATTAAGCTTACTTAACAGTTTAGTGGTTTCTTTTGGAATTACTAT
>Ga0210006_1003119_pt1 | contig 10525 bp, 11 predicted proteins | sample CryGey02umfilter_2_FD_185452 | JGI IMG/M metagenome (GOLD analysis project Ga0210006, IMG submission 185452) | Groundwater microbial communities from aquifer in Utah, USA - Crystal Geyser 4/10/14 0.2 um filter (SPAdes) (version 3) | ecosystem: Environmental > Aquatic > Deep subsurface >... | reverse complement strand
ATCAACCGACCAAACTCCGTGAAGAAACAGAAAAACTGAAATAAAAAAAACAAAGATTGCGTTGAGATAAAAAGGTAAACGAAAGGAAAAAATTGTATCGTAAAGCAGAAATGAGATAAAAAGGGTTAAAAGAAAGGAAACAGCCGAAGCTGAACGAAAAAGCTGAATTGTTCTGATGGAAGCCACCGAAAAGATATTCTCACTTAAAAAAAGCGCATACAACCCAAAAAAATACAAAATAATTACCGGCGCAGCAGTAAGAATTGAACTGGGCAAAAGAAAATAGAAAAGGCCGATACCGACTGTAAACAAAAGCGGCAAAATCCAGGACATGAGCCAAATGGCTCCCCTTAAAGCCTCTGATAAAGACCAAAGAACCAAAGGTATTGTTAAAAAGGAAAGAATCCCAATCGCCAAGTAACGGTTGGCCGGTTGACCAAATTGGATAAAAGAAAGCCCTGTCGTGAGAATAAAACAACTCAAGATAAATTTACGGCGTTTGGTTAGGTGAAACATAAGGAATGTCTACTGAATGAGTTCCTCGGGAATGTCTGAGTTGGTAAAAACCTTTTGTACGTCGTCAAGACTTTCCAACTTCTCCACCAAGTTCAAATTTTGCTGAGCAACTTTCGAATCGGCTATAGAAACGTAATTTATCGGCTTCATAACAATCTCTACCGTCTCTGGCGTCAACCCAAGCTGGGCCAGCTTATCCTTTACCGACATCAGATTTTCCGGAGAAGTATAAACTCCCAAAATTCCATCCCCCTCATCTTCAACATCAAGAACTCCCATATCCATTACTTGCAACATTACTTCTTCCAAAGATTTCTCAACCGGAAGAGCAAGATAGCCGACTTTTTTGAAGTTAAAAGAAACTGAACCCGGGGAAGCGACTGCTCCGCCGGCTTTATCAAAAGCATTTTTAACCTCCTGAACAGTTCTTTGCTTATTGTCGGTTACCGCTTGAACCAAAAAACCAGCTCCCCCAGGACCGTATCCTTCATAAAGAATCTCTTCTAAGCTTGAGCCTTCCCCTTTGCCGGCCGCCCGATCAACTGCCCGTTGGATATTGTCCTTGGGCATATTCGCCTGCCGGGCTTTCTCGATTGCCAATCTCAATTTAAAATTAAAATCAGGATCAGCCACCCCATTGCCTTCTCTCACCGCCAAAGTTATGGCGTTGGAGAGTTTGGTAAAAGACTGGCCTCTTTTTTGGTCAGTAATTTCCTTAGCTCGATGAATTTTTGCCCACTTAGAATGGCCGCTCATAAGTTATCCACATTTTACCATTTTTCACTCAGTTTTTTCCAGTAGCTCTCGCCAACAACCAAAGTAAAATCTGCCCGACCACCTTCTTCTCCGAGCTCTTTAACCTGACAGTCGAAAACCAGTCCCAACCAGCGTTCCGTGTATTTATCGGACATACTTTTTGCCACCAAAAGAAGACAATCTTTTTGTACTTCCTGAGCATCGGCAGTTCTGATTATTCTTGCTCCGGCCCTCTCTGGCAACCTAGCCGCTTGTTGAGCCAAGCCATTATGATCAGTTGAATTAAGAATCTCGATCGAGCAAGACTCCCCTCTTAAAGTCTTGTCTTTAAAAAGGCTTTCTATGTTTTCAAAATCACCAGCTTTAACACTGATTGTCTTTAGTTTGTTTGCTTTCAAATAAAGCAAAATTAAATCATACCGGTTTAAATCTGTTTTAATTTTTCCTCGGAGCGATTGCCAAAAGATTCGCGAAAAGAATTTTTTGGAATTTAATGAAGAATAATCAAGCGGGGCAGGATCGTAAAAATAGCCAAAGACAGGAATAGAGAAATTTTCCTGAACAGTTTCTTTCAAAAGTTCACTGCCTTTTCTTTCCAGTTCTCCCAAAGCATAAACTTTTCCTAATTCATATTCACCGAAACCGCGGACCACTGTCACCTTGCTTTTGCCCGGAAGGTCTAAAACTAACCCTTCCTCGTCCTGAAGAGAAAAAACCGCCACTTCCCTTTCCCTGGTTATCAAAACAAAATTTACTCGTCTCAAAAAATAAAATGGTGATTTTTTAAATAGTAGATAAAGTCCGGCTATTAGAAAAAGAAATAAAACAACCAAAAAAAGGCCAAGAAAGGGGAAATTTTTTTTCTTTTGGTTTCTTTTTAAATTTTTCATTATTGCAGCCACTTCTTTTTAACTTGATCCAGTTTTTCTTCTTTGATAGCCGTCCTAATTTCTCTCATGAGATTTTCCAGAAAGAACAAATTATGGAAGGTACACAGCCGATAAGCCAGAAGTTCTTTCGCCCGAAAAAGGTGGTTGATGTAACCCCTGTTATAATTTCTACACACAAAACAATCGCAATTTTCATCAATCGGTCTTTTATCTGATGCATACATAGCTTTTGTAATATCTAGCTTCCACTCTCTATTTTCAACCTTCCGCACCAATAAATGTCCCATTCGCCCGAGTCTGGTCGGCATCACGCAATCAAAGCTGTCAATTCCTTTCTCCACTAAAGTAAAGATATCATCGATTTCGCCAACGCCCAGAAGATGTCTTGGCTTCTCTTTCGGCAAAAGAGGAACCACCCAATCCAAGACTTTTTCCATTTCTTTTTTGCTCTCACCCACTGCCACACCGCCGATCGCCACCCCCTCGAACGGCAAATTAGAGATGAACTTTGCCGACTCTTTGCGCAAATCCTCAAATACCCCACCCTGCACGACTCCGTAAAGCGCCTGCGGACTCTTCCCCAACTTTGAACTTTGAACTTTGAACTTTGAACTCCGTTCAAGGCAGCGAAGGGCCCATCTGTGTGTTCTCTCCATCGCTTTTTTGGCATAATCGTGGGTTGCCGGGTAATAACAGCATTCATCAAAAGCAATCATTATATCAGCGCCTAAAATCCTTTGCACCTCAATTGATTTCTCGGGGGTAAAAAGATGTTCTGAACCATCAAGGTGAGAGCGAAATTTTACTCCTTCTTCACTAATTTTTACCAAGGGAATCTCCAAGGGGTCGCCTTGCAGGCACAATTTTCTTTGCCGATTAACATCGCCAAGAGAAAATATTTGAAATCCAGCCGAGTCAGTCATCAAAGGTTTGCCCCAACCGATAAAAGAATGTAATCCGTTGCCTTTTTCTATCGCTTCCAATCCGGGCCGCAAATACAGATGGTAAGTATTGACAAAAAATACTTGGACGCCAATTTCTTGTAAATCTTCGTTGCTCATTGACTTGACTGTTGCCTGGGTTCCTACCGGAACAAATGACGGTGTTTTTATATCGCCGTGAACAGTATGGATCACCCCTGCTCGGGCGTCTGATTTTACATCTTTTCCCAAAATCTCAAAATTAAATTTGCTCATGACTATCGTATTCTTTCTTAATCTCCTTCAATCTTTCACTAATCTCTTCCCTTTTGAAACCCATTTCTTGCAAAACTCGATGAGAGATTGACAAAGCGGCCTCAAATTCTGGTTGAATTATAAAATCTACGCCCAGCGACCTTAACTCTCGATGGTCTTCTTTGAGATGAGAACGGCAAAGAAAGTAAATCTTGAATCAAAAGCCAACTTATCATTATTTCTCCTGGAAAACTTTCGCTTTGATTTTTCTCCTGCAAAATTTTGACGACCATGGCCGTGGAAGATAAAGAAAAGGCAGCTGCCCCGATAAAAGCGCTTCCTAAAACAACTAAAATTCCCAAGGGGAAAGAAATCCCGGGCAGCATAAAATTATGATACCTTCTTTAATTTAAGCAAGTCAATGAAAATAAGCACGCAACCTACTACCACTAAGATATCAGCCAAGTTGAAAACAGGGATGAAAGGGAGGGTAATAAAATCCACTACCCCACCATAAAACATCCTGTCTAACAAATTTGAAATTCCCCCCGCCAAAATTAATAAAACTTCTGGACCCTTTTTTCTCAAAAAGTGAAAGAGCAAATAAAAAGATAGTCCAATCAACAAGATAACAAGATAACCCGACTTTGCTAAAGCTTCGACGGGCGAGCGAGATAACAATATCCCGAAACTAACTCCTTTGTTTATTATCGCCATTCCTTCACGAAGCGCCAAAAGTTTCAAGATCTGATCGGAAGCTATCAGGAGAAAAACCAAGGTTATTTTTCTTTTTCTTTCTCGCACTTTACACACACTGTTGCTTCAGGAAAAACCATCAGCCGATCAGTATCAATCATCTTACCGCATCTCTCACAAGTTCCATACTTTCCCAGTTTGATCCAAGTGAGAGCTTTCCTTACTTGAATAAGTTTTCTATCAATCTCTCTTTTGAGTCCTTCAATGTTTGCATGGCCAAACTGTTCTGAAGCATCAGCATCAGAAGAAGCATTATCTAAAAGACGCTTTGGATCTTTAAAAGGATCTTGTTCTTCTAGGCTCTTCTTCCTCCGATTTAACTCCTTTTCTCTCAGATGAAGAAAGTTTTTTATCGGTTCAAGCAAGCTGGCGGGAAAAGTTACTTTCGCCATTTTAAAATATTCCTCCAATCTTCTCTTAAGTTTCTTTCGGCTCGATAATAGATTATCACTGCCGAGAGAAGTGTCATGGTGGTCAAAATTAACACTTCAAAGTATAGTGTATTCTCTTCGAAGAAAGCAAGTACCGAAAGAAGCAAAAAAACAACTAAACTCACTTCCCAAAACAAAAAACCGATTTTGCCGCTTTTGTACCAAGAAAACGAGCGATATCTCCTCCTGGAAAATTTCCAAGCACCAAAACCCAGGAAACTCACCCCAATGTAACGCCAATCCCAAACACTGCCGGAGCTCAAAAAGCTCCCGATTCCCCCAAAAAGTAAAAAGAACAAAAAAGGAAGGCTTAAAGCATCAAATACTTCCCAGATATTTACTTTAAAACGCATTGACCAAAGCCTAACTGCTAAAACTGCCCCCAAAAAAGCCAAAGGAAAGAAAAATTGGGAACTGCTAAAAAGAAAGACTGACGCCCAAGAGAGGAATAAACTTCCTCCAGAAATAAATAAAGTCAAACCGAAAATTTCTTCTTCTTTGTAATCCTCCCGGAGTCTCCGCCAAAAGGAAAAAGAAGAAATTACAAAGGCAATAATCAACCCCCAAAATAAAGGAGTTATTTTTGCTTGACCAATAGTTAAGGTTAAATTAGGCATAAAAACTTTCAAAAATCTTCGATTTGACTCTCAAATTTTAGCACAGTATACTTATATTCACCAATGCTTGAACTTGCCCATGCTTTAACCGGCGGAGTAATCGCCTACGAAATTGGAAATCCGGCGCTTTCTCTTCCATTAGCCTTTGCTTCCCATTTTGTTGTCGATCTTCTTCCCCACTGGAATCCTCACCTTTCTACAGAAAAAAAACGTCTAGGTTTTATCTCTCATAAAACTACTTTTTTTATTTTAATTGATTGCCTTATTGGGCTGACACTCGGATTATTCCTTGCCTTTAAAGCACTCCCAGACGCAAGAAGAATGTTTTTGGTTATTGCCGGCTGTTTTTTGGCTATTCTTCCGGATCTGATCGAAGCACCCTTCTACTTCCTCAACCAAAAGGGCAAATTCATAAAAAAACTCGTTAATTTTCAAGGCAAAATTCAATACAACGCCCCTTTTTGGCCGGGAATGTTATTTCAAGTCCTTTATGTCTCCGCCCTTCTTTACCTCGTCCGCTGACACCCGCTCTACCGCTCAGGTAGGAAATCTGCTAAAATTAGGGTAATAAGGCCGGGATGGTGGAATGGAATACACGTAGCTCTCAAAAAGCTATGAGCCAAAAGCTCATGAGGGTTCAACTCCCTCTCTCGGCACTGATGACATGGACGTCAAATTTGGCATATGCAGTTGGACTAATAGTCTCAGACGGTTGTCTCTCCTCAGATGGTAGACATATAACTTTGACTTCAGTAGACAGACAACTACTCAACACCTTCAAAGAGTGCCTAAACAGGAACTGCAAAATTAGCATCAACCCAAAAGGAGGTTACTCTAATAAGAAAGTGGCCTACAGAGTTCAATTCAGCGATGTAAAACTTTATAATTGGCTGTTAAAAATTGGGGTTACCCCAAATAAATCGCTTACAATTGGTCTCCTGAAAATCAATCTCGAATATTTCAGAGATTTTTTACGAGGACACCTCGACGGGGACGGCAGCGTTATTCACTATAAAGACAAATACTTGACACACATAAAAGCCAGCTATATTTATGACCGGCTATTTGTATATTTCATTTCCGCTAGCGCCGAACATTTAAAATGGTTAAGATCTCAAATAACTCTTACAAAGGGGTTAAAGGGGTCGATAAGTAAAACTGTTGACTTCAGAACAAACAAAAAGGGAAGTTCAATGTACAAACTCAAATTTAGCACCAAAGAAGCCAAAGAGCTACTTAACTGGATCTATTACAAACCAAATCTTCCTAAATTAGAGAGGAAGTTCAAAATTGCCGAACCATATTTAGTAAAATAAGCAGGTTTTGGCCCGTCTCGGAATTTATGATAAAATATGTTTGGGATTTGTTGTAAAGTTACACTAAACCCACAGTTTCTGCAAGATCTCTCCTTGCGAGGCTAATCAAATAATTATTATTCATATGGCTACTTTGAAAAATTTAGAAAAAAGGATAAAAAATATAGAAGACAGAAACAAACTGGTTGAATCAGATAAATCTTGGGAAATAAGCTATCCCAGAAGAATTTTACTAGTTATATTTACTTATCTTGCAATAGGTTTCTACCTCAGTGCAATAAATGTTTCTAATCCTTGGTTAAATGCCATAGTTCCTGCAATTGCTTTTATGTTGTCCACATTAACGATTCCTTTTTTCAAAAAGTTATGGTTAAAATATCTTTACAAAGAACGAACCTTCACACCCCACGAGTGATACAGCTTCACACCTCCGGTTAACAAGCTAATTTGTTACTGTAAACATTTCTTTCGGCAACTCGAACTTATTGATTAATTCTTTGTTTATCTCATTCCTTTTGACAAAAATAATTGAGAAGTCATCAACATAAATCGGCGCCCAAGAAGAATCGGTAATCCTGTTGACCAAAAAAGTTTGTGCCCACGGCGTCAGATCGTGGCGGTAGAAAAAAACGGTGTTGAAGTTGTATTTTTGCTCCATTTCTTTCCATCGATCATTATTTTCCTGCATTGGAATATAAATCTGGTCAAAAAAGCCTTTTGGATAAGCCTCCGGCCGGTTATCAACAAAAACTTTCTCTCTCGGAGAGAGATAATAAATTAAATAGCCGCCATTGTCATAATTATTAAAAACCGGTCCTTTCAAATTTTCTTTCTTAAAAAACTCAGCCGCTTTCTCTACTCCATTTTTAAGACCAAAACCAAAAGAATTTTTCGTTTGCCAATAAGAAATATTTACCAAAAACAAGATAAAGATCAGTAAAACAGCCAGCGATGAAACTAAAAAGTATCTCAAAGGGTTGTGCTCGTCAGTTCTCTTCTTTGTAATACCGTTTAAGTTTAAGGAAATAACCGGCAAAGCAAAAAACCCAAACAAAGTGAAATTCCGTACCGCCGTCCAACCAAAATATGAGATGAAGAACGTCAGGATCAAACCAGAGAGAGAAATTTTTTTGCGTTTCCAAAAAACAAAAACCCAACTTAAGCAAAGCACACAAAAACTGATCTTAAAATAGAGACTGGGAGGATATTTAATAATTTTGTCTAAAAACCAAACCGATTGGTTCTCTAAAACACGGTAGCCATAGTTGCCAAAAATTAGAAAAGGATAGAATATGCCTTTTATACCCGCCGGGTTAAGGAAACTAGCCAGTATAGACAGGAGCAAAACCTCGCCTAACAGCTTCGCCTCTTTTAAGTTTTTTTTGATAATTGCTTCCAATAAAAATATTCCGATTAAAAAGAGGCCCAAGAAAAAATAAACATGCAGATTGACCCAAAAAAGAAGCAATAAAGGTAAAATCATGAGCCATTTTTTTGTTTTTTCCTTCTTCGACAGTATCCAAAAGAAAATTCCTGCCAAAAGATAACTAAACATTTCCGGTCTTATTTCTGTCCGATCAACCAAGAGGGGCAGCAATAAAATCGAGACTAAAAAAGCCGTCCCAAAACTACTTTTTCTCCTGGCAATGTCGAAAAATAGACCAAAAGTGGTTAGACTAACAATCAAAAAAAGAGCCGAAACGCCATTGAATCCGAAAGCCTTATGAACTAAATAAAAAATCACCCCGCTTCCCCAGTGATGGTTCATAAAAGGAAATCCGGGAAAAGTATAGGAATATAAATTAGTATTTAAAACTTCCTGCCGGGCCTCCTCCTGCAAAACCATCTCGCCGTTTTTGATATGTCTTCCTAAATCCGCAGTTACTAAATTTATCTTTTGGGAAATCAAGACTCCGTAAAGAATTAACAAAAAGGTGGTCAAGATAAACCGGAATTTATTCGGAAGTTTCATTCTTCCAGTTTAGCAAATTTCTCCTCCGCCAGTTGGCGGGCTAGTTACCTGCCTCGCCTTGCGGCGGGCAAGGCGGGCTAATTATTTCTCTCTTTTAGTCTCTGTGGGATAGAAAGAAACCCTTGAAGGAACAAAACGAAGTCTCAGTGTGCCAGTTGGACCGTTGCGGTGCTTGGCAATTTCCAAAGTGACATTTTCGGGATTTTCTTCATCTTCTTTGTATAAAAATATTACCACGTCAGCATCTTGCTCAATGCTGTTATGAACCACCATGTCATCAGCGACAAAATTGTGAACACCTTCCACTGTAGCATCATACACTTTTTCCACTCCCAATTCTTTTATCGACACGATTTTATCCCAATAAATATCAGAGGTCGCAAAATTAGATATTTCCCCATCTTTAAGAAAAGAATGAATTCTTTCCATTCTTTCTCGAGAAATACCATTTTTAAATAAACTTGAACCACAATAAGACATCTCCAACTTGCTTGCGAATTCTCTCCATGTTAATCCTAATTTTTCGGCCGCCGGCTTAATTACTAATTCCCAAGCTTCTTTAGGAATAACATCATTGTTGGGATTCGACTCTATCTCTTTAAGTTTGATTATTAACTCTGGAATTATTTCTTTCTTCTTCCCAATTGCTCCTACTTTTTCTAAAAATTTTAGTTGGTTGGGTGCACCTTGAACATGAACCTGAGACATTTTTCGATAATTTCCTCTTTTATCTTCTATTTCCGAAAAAGTAGTTTGAATCCCAAGTCTTAAAAGAAGATGTTGAACTTGCCTTGCCAGCAGTTCACTGGAAGAGGCATAATAAATTGCCCCAGCAGGTTTTCTGCCTTTTAAATATTTCCAACTGATATTTCCATCGGTTGACCATAAATGTTTTAAAAACAGGGCAATGTCTTCTTCTGTGGAATTAAAAACTTTTTCCGGAATTCTTTTTTCCCCAGCATGAACCAACTCAATACCTAACTCCCTAAACCACTTTGTAATGGGGTGAGGCCGATTGTGTGTTAACGGATAAGGACTCGGTAGATAAAGATGGAACCAATTCTTTTGTTTGACTAACCGAGAATCGATTTTAAAAAGACGGTAAGCGGTTTTTTGAACAATCTTAAGATTCACCTCGTCTGCACTGGTATAATGGAAAGGTTGATCAGGCAAAATACAGCCATCACCCAACAAATGAGCAAGTAAAATCAGCTCGTCTTGGTTAAGATTATTTATTTTGTTATTACTAATTTTTAAATTCCTAGGGGAGGCGATAAAATCTCCTACTTTTAAACTTTCCAATGATATCCACCCGCCAATTTTTAAAAAAGGATGATTGGCACTTGCCTTTATTTTTCGGCCACTTTTTGTCTTTAACTCAAACAGCTTTTTCTTTCCTGAAGAGAAAACTTTGATCATTTTAAAAGGCTTTATCTTTAAGTCTTTGTCTAAAGCAAGAATTTTCATCGGCAATGTTTTCTCGCCATTAAAAAGTTTTTCAACAGGAATTCTTTCCCCTGTATCCGCGTTTATTACCAAAGTTTCTCCCGCAAGACATCCTGACTCGCGAAGATCCGCCAACCTTGGCCGATTGCCACCACGAACTTCTACCGCCCGAGATAATTGAGACACGGCAATGATGGGAATTTTTAACTCTCTGGCTAAATTTTTAATACCCATGGAAATTTCCGAAACCTCCTGAACCCGATTTTCTAAATTTCTTCCGCGAACAAGTTGTAAATAATCAATAATCAAAAACTGTAATCCCTTTTCTACTTGTAGTCTCCTTGCTTTTGTCCTCATTTCCAATACTGAAATCCCCGGAGTATCATCAATATATAGGGGTGCATCGGCTAAAATTCCCATTGCTTCAGAAAAACGGGTAAAATCTTCTTCTTCCAATCTCCCGGTCTTAAGTTTCCAGGCATCAATTTCTGACTGTCTTACCAGCAAGCGGTCGGTTAACTCTTCTCTGCTCATTTCAACCGAAAACATTCCTACTGGAATCTTGTAATCAACAGAGATCGCCCGAGCGATATTTAAAACCAGGGCGGTTTTCCCCACCCCTGGCCTGGCCGCAACAATAATCATATTTG
>Ga0210006_1003104_pt1 | contig 10561 bp, 11 predicted proteins | sample CryGey02umfilter_2_FD_185452 | JGI IMG/M metagenome (GOLD analysis project Ga0210006, IMG submission 185452) | Groundwater microbial communities from aquifer in Utah, USA - Crystal Geyser 4/10/14 0.2 um filter (SPAdes) (version 3) | ecosystem: Environmental > Aquatic > Deep subsurface >... | reverse complement strand
TCAAATCCATCGAGGTCAATTGACCCTCTTTGAAGGTCTCGTCTAAATTACCACCAATCCTAATTGGATACCCCGACCCTTGGGTCGGGGTAGTTCATTTAAAATCGCATTGAGATAATTGAATATTTTTATGTCCTGCTTTGTGTTTTTCTGGGGCATGTGGGCAGTATTATTATAATCCTATTTTTTAAATATATGTCAATACTTAGAGCATTGACATTTGTTGACAACGTGTCTAAAATGGTCGCGTTTTCGATAGAAATGATATTCCTTTATTTCTTATCTTTTCCTTTTTTATGAGAGACGAAACACATTTTTTGACTCGAGTCCTGGATAAAGAAAGCGAAATGGAAATCATGTTGGAAAAAACACGAAAAACCAATGATGAGCATGTTGCCAATACCATGGAGGCATCCACTCGGTTGGTCGCTGAGGCCGAAGCAACAGCTCGCGGTAAATCTCAGGTTCTTGCCAACGAAGCCAAGGAAAAGGCCCGCACGATTTATAAAGAGCAATTGGCTTCCATTAAAAGCCATGGACGTGACGTGATTGAAAACGCAAAGAGTAATGTCCATAAAGCCGAGAAGCATGTTAAAGATGCTTTTTTGAAAATGTTTGTGTAATTCAGTGCTACAGTACGCAGTGCTACAGTGCACTGTAAACTTTGATTCAATCATTTAACCCCTCCCCCCTATGGCAGTTGTGCCAATGCAGAAAATCAGTCTCCTTTTCCACAAAAAGGATAAGCAAAAAGTTCTTTCTTTCCTACAAGATAAGGGTGTTTTGCATTTAGTGGATATGAAAGCGGATGTCGACAACTTGGAATCATTGGGATTGAGCGATGAGGGGCATGCGCTTCAATATAAAGTAGCTGAGTTGGATTTTGCGATTCATTTTCTTTCAAAATATGAATCCAAGAAGAAAGGATTACAAGCTATGATCGATGGTGATTCTTTCCCGATGGCACCTGATAAAGTAGAAGAAATAGGAAAGCACTATGAATTTAAGGAGGTTGTTGAACGTTGTAAATCGGTTGAATCTGAGATGGCTCATTTATCAAATGAGGTTAAAGAAATTCATCTTGATCAAGCTAAATTAGCTCCTTGGTTTAAATTATCGACCCCTTTGGATGTTCCACGAGAAACCGAAACAGTCGTAAGTCTTTTTGCTTCTTTTTCAAAAAGTGTTTGGGAAGCTGTAAAAACCGAAATGCTCAATCTTTCCGAATTATTGGTTATTGAGTTTGAACATGCTGAATTGGATCAGATCTATATCCAGGTGATTGCCGATAAGGGGTTGAGCGGTTTTATTGAGGGGTTGGTCAATTCGAATAAAGGAGAGTCTATAGAGCTACCTATTATAGAGGGGGCTGTGAAAGAGGTGCTTGAGACTAAACAGGATCGTTTAAAAAAGATAGATGATCGCTTTCATCAGCTTCAAAAAGCTTCTAAGGAATTATCAAAAGAATTGAAATCACTTCGAGTTACTTATGATTTTTACCATTGGCAATTGCTTCAGAAAAATGTTCGTCGTCATTTTCTTGTCACTGAATCGACTGTTCTCATTTCCGGATGGATGCCTAAAAAAGGAATCGCTGTGATTCGAGAGGAGCTTACTCATCTCACTAAATATTTTGAAATTGTTGAGGTGGAGCCTGATGAGGGAGAAAAATCACCTGTTCTTTTGGAAAATAAAGGAATGATTCAACCTTTTCAAGCTGTCACCAATATTTATGGCCTTCCTCTTCCGAGCGAATTGGATCCTACTCCTTATTTAGCTGTTTTCTTTATCATTTATTTTGGGATGTGCTTAACGGATGCTGGTTATGGTCTTATGATGTTTATCATTACTTGGGTTGCCTTAAAGTATCTTCGTATTCCTAGTGGGTTGAGTAAATTGGTCCGCCTCTTGATGTATGCGGGGATATTCACTTTTGTTATGGGGATTCTTTTTGGAGGGTGGTTTGGAATGACCCCTGATCAGGCACCTGCTTGGATGACCGTGATGCAAGACGGTAAATTAATGTTTAAGGGGCAAACCTTTGATGCACTTGGTAATGCGATGCAAGTTCTTATTCTTTCTTTTTCTCTTGGTTTTATCCAAACATGGTTTGGAGTCCTTTTAAATTTTATTCATCGTTTCCGAACAGTGGGTCGTATGGAAGCTATGTTGGATAATTTTCCTTGGGTTTATATGCTCACTGTTTTGTGCATTTATATTTTGGCGATGGTAGGTGCTTTACCAGCTGTTATTCAGCAGGTTACTCTTTATCTTGTTTATTCCGCTGTCCTTTTGATCGTTTTGACACAAGGGCGATCTAAAAGTAATATCATCGTTAAATTTCTTTCCGGAGTTTTGGCTTTATATAATTTAGTGGGATACATGAGTGCGGTTCTTTCTTATTCTCGTCTTCTTGCGCTCGGTCTTGCTACCGCTATTATTGGTATGGCCGTCAATACGATCGCCGCCTTGGTGAATGGCATTCCTTATGTTGGGATTGTATTCGCTATCATCGTTTTGATCGGAGGTCACACCTTTAATATTCTCATAAACGCTCTTGGTTCCTTTATCCATTCAGGTCGTCTTCAATTCGTTGAATTCTTTGGGAACTTCCTAGAGGGGGGAGGTACTCCGTTTAATCCCTTCCAACGTTTCTCAAAATATGTTCGTGTCAAAAAAGATGATTAAAATGCGGTATCTTTGATTTATATTTTTTATATATTGAAGATATTGCACTTTAAGCCTTTAACTGGGCTCACTGTGAAAAAATTATTTATTAATTCTTAATTTTATATAATTATGGAAAATGAAGTTGTACAAGCTACTGGTCAATGGGGTCTTGCGTTGGCTGTGCTAGGTGGTGCCCTCGCTGTTTTTTTAGGGGGTATCGGATCTTCTATCGGTGTCGGTCTTGCAGGTCAAGCTGGTGCAGGTGTTACGGCTGAAAAGCCTGAATTGTTTGGTAAAGTCCTTGTTCTAGAAGCGTTGCCTGCTACTCAGGGTATTTATGGTTTCCTGATCGGATTCCTTATCCTTTTAAATACAGGAATTCTTTCTGGTGTAGTTATTAATTTAGGTTTAGCAGATGGGTTCAAAATTTTCTTTGGATGTCTTCCTGCTGGTATCGCTTGTCTTTTCTCTGGTATCCACCAAGGAAAAGTCTCTGCAGCTGGTATGGGAATGATCGCTAAAGATGCTTCTAACATGGGTAAAGCGATGGTGCTTTCTGCGATGGTAGAAACATACGCCGTTCTTGGATTCCTTGTCTCTGCTCTTTTAGTTTTCTCTATTTAATTTTTTGTGTGTTGCACACTGAGTGTTCTTATCTTCTGTGCAACAACTTAATTCATTAATATAATTTACGATGGCATTAGATGACATCCTTCAAAAGATTTCAGATGAAGCAGATAAAAAAACTGCTTTTATGAAGCAAGTGGCCGATGATGAGATCAAGAAAATTGAAGCAGAATCTCAAGTTCGCGCTGAAAAACGACGATCTGAAATCAAACAAATGGCCGAGGAAAAATATCAATCTATTTTAGAGAAGGCAAAAATTCTCGCTAAAATGGAGGGGCAGAGTGCTTTTTTGGTTGAAAAGCGAAAAATGATTGCTGATGTCTATCAGGCACTTCAGGCTAGTTTAGCTCAATTGGACGGTGTTGCTTATGCCGAGCTATTGGTTCGTATGCTAAAGAGCGCTGCTTTACAGTTACCTGAAGGAAAAATGACAGTCCCTTGCGGTCGCAAAGAAGAAATGGAGAAAGCGATCAAGAAAGCGGGAGTATTCTATGCCATTGCCCATGAAAGCCCTGATATTAAAGATGGTTTTATTTTGAATGATCATCGTGTCGAAATGAATATGACTTTTATCTATTTGATCGATAAAATAGTGCGACCTCATACTGAATTGGAAGTTGCTAAAATTCTTTTTAATTAATTTATGTACGATCTCTCTAATTACGCTTACATCGTTGGACGAGTCCGCGCACTTGAGACTCAAATGCTCGATCAAAACAATTTGGAGCGTTTGATCGATGCTCCTCGGGCGGAAGATGCTTTCCGGGTTCTCAATGATTTACCTTTAGTCACAGAGAGCATGGGGGATCATGGCGTGCGTGATTTTCAGAAAATACTTCTTGAGAGCTTAAAATCCCTCAAGGGAATGCTTATTCAAATGGCACCTTACCCTGAAGTCCTTAATTTTTTGTGGCATAAATACGATTTTCATAATTTGAAAGTTGTTTTGAAGGCAAAATTTATGGAGTATGGTTATGCAGATATTGAGCATGCCCTTATCAATATCGGTACGATTCCTCTTTCTGATTTTGAAGGATATTTACTTGAAGATTCTAAAATTAATTTAGGTGCAGATCTACCGACCGTTATTAAACATGCGAGAGTCGCTTATGAAAAAACACCGAATCCTCAGATCGTTGATTTAGAAATTGATCATTACTATTTAAGTGTATTACAGCGTATTGTCAGCAGTACAAATAGCTCATTGTTAAGTGCTTATCTGGTCAATTTGATCGATGCTTCCAATCTTTTAACTTTCATCCGCTGTCATGAGCTCAAGCGAGAGTTGCCTTATTTGAAGCAAATGCTTTTTGATGGGGGGCGCATCAGTCTCGAATTATTTATTTCCGCTTTTGAGCGTGGATATGATGAATTGAAACAAATTTTAGAACCTCGCATGTATACAGAAAATCTTGTATTTATTTTGGAAGCCTTTATGGAGGATCGGAATTTGCTGATGGCAGAGAAAAAGATGATGGAGGGGCAACAGCAATTTATGCAAGAAGCTCAAAAGATTGCATTTGGTCCTGAACCTGTTTTTGCTTTTTATTGGCGTTTTGAAAATCATCTTCAAATCATCCGAACTGTTTTAGTCGCCAAACTCAATCGTTCACCTTCTAATGATCTCCGTAAGCAAGTCCTTGCTTTATAATTGTTTTTTGAATTATGGATATGTACAAAATGGCTATCATCGGATCTCGCGAAACCATTCTTGGCTTTAAAGCTTTGGGGTTGGAACCTGTTTATGCAAATGATTCTAAAGAAGCTGTTGAATCACTTTATCGACTTAAAAAAGAAAAAACAGATGGGGGACGCAACAAATATGCCATCCTTTTTATTATGGAAGACCTAGCGACAGACATCCAGCCTGAAGATTATAAAAAATTATCTGCCGATCCCCTTCCTGCTATCATTCCTCTCCCTAGCCATCTCGGTTCTACAGGATTTGGTGTGACTAGGCTCAAACGTATTGTCGAAAAGGCAGTAGGATCTGATATTCTTAAATAATTTTTAATTTTAAATTTTTAAACTCATAACTGAAATTGGAAAATCGAAATTTGAAATTTCCTATCTCAATAATAAAATGTTTTAAAATTTAGAATTAAAAATTTAAAATTTAAGTTCAACATTATGTCCGATAAACATCAAGGAATCATTATTAAGGTCTCCGGTCCACTCGTTGTCGCGAAGGGGATGTCTCATGCCAAAATGTACGAAGTGGTGCATGTCTCCGAGCAAAATCTTGTCGGCGAGGTGATTGAGCTGAATGGTGATACCGCCTCTATCCAGGTTTATGAAGAAACGGCTGGCATTGGCCCCGGGGAACCGGTTTATTCTACCGGAGAAACCCTTTCCGTGGAATTGGCTCCGGGTCTTCTGGAAGGGATTTACGATGGAGTGCAACGTCCTTTGGCTTTGATTGAAAAGGCTTCCGGAGCATTCATCGGTCGCGGTATTCAGGTCCCCAGTATTGATCGTGAAAGAAAATGGGATTTTGAACCCAAGGTGAGTGCTGGAGACACTGTTTTTGAGGGGGATATTTTGGGAGAAGTTCAGGAGACCACTTTGATTCTGCATCGCGTCATGGTTCCGGTCGGTATTTCCGGTAAAATCACTGCGGTTCATTCCGGTTCAAAGACCGTCGAGGAAGTGATTGCCGTTGTTGAAGATAGCCATGGAAAAAAACATGACATCGTCATGTTGCAACGATGGCCTATCCGTATCCCCCGTAAATCCAAAGGGAAACGCGTGCCTGACACCCCCCTACAAACAGGAACCCGTATCCTCGATACTTTATTCCCTCTCGCCAAAGGAGGAGCCGGTTGTATTCCCGGACCTTTCGGTGCCGGAAAAACGGTTACCCAACAGTCTGTCGCGAAATTTTGTGACGCTCAGGTGATTGTGTATGTGGGTTGTGGAGAACGCGGGAATGAAATGACGGACGTATTGATGGAATTCCCCCATCTTAAAGATCCGAATACCGGTGAACCATTGATGAAACGAACCGTTCTTATCGCCAACACTTCTAACATGCCGGTAGCGGCGCGTGAAGCTTCGGTTTATACTGGTATCACGATCGCCGAATATTATCGTGATATGGGCTACGATGTCGCCCTGATGGCGGATAGTACTTCCCGCTGGGCGGAAGCCATGCGTGAAATGTCCGGTCGTCTGGAGGAAATGCCAGGGGAAGAAGGTTACCCCGCCTACCTTGGTTCCCGTACCGCCAGTTTTTATGAAAGAGCCGGTGCAGTTAAGTGTTTAGGGAACGGAGATCGTGAGGGGAGTTTGACTGTTATCGGTGCTGTTTCTCCTCCGGGAGGAGACCTTTCTGAACCGGTGACTCAAAATACATTGCGCGTGACCAAAGTGTTCTGGGGTCTCGATGCCAACTTGGCTCGCCGTCGTCATTTTCCCGCGATCAACTGGCTCACTTCTTACACGCTTTATCAAGGCAATGTTAGTACCTATTGGAGCCGTGAAGTGGCGGATGATTTTACAAAAGTTCGTAACGATGCCGCCGGCTTGTTACAAGAGGAGGCTAAGCTTGAAGAAATCGTTCGCTTGGTCGGTATGGATGCTTTGAGCAGTAAGGAACGTTTGATTTTAGAGACTGCGAAATCCATTCGTGAAGATTTTCTCTTCCAAAATGCCTTTGATCCAGTTGATGCCTCCACTTCTCTGAAAAAACAATATTGGATGCTCAAGTGTATTTTAACGATTTATTATGCCGGTCAAGAGGTTGTTGAACAGGAAGATTTTGATTTCAATGCCTTAAAACAGCTCCCTTCTTTCCTAAAAGTCGCTCGTGTTAAAGATATTCCCAATGAGAAGTGGGACGAATTTGAAGCGTTTGAAAAAAAGTTACGTTCCGAGATCCTTTCTCTTAAAAAATAAATTCGTGACTCGTGAATTCTTATCTTCTTAATTAACTTATATATCATGCAGAAAGAATATAAATCCATTACTTCTATCGCCGGTCCTCTTGTGCTCATCGAAGGAGTAGAAGGCATTAAATATGAGGAGCTCGTAGAAATTCAGATGCCTCATGAATCCCAACCTCGTATGGGTAAGGTTCTGGAGGCTTCCGAAGGGTTCGCTCTTGTACAGATGTTTGAAAGCCCGCAGGGTGCGGTCACTCACGGCGCGAAGGCCCGATTTTTAGGAGAGACCATGAAGATCGGTGTTTCCCCCGATATGCTCGGTCGTGTTTTCAACGGGTCCGGAAAACCGATTGACGGTCGTCCGGAGATCATTCCGGAAAAGCGTCTGGATATCAGCGGTGCCGCTATCAACCCTTACTCACGCGATTTCCCGAATGATTTTATTCAAACGGGTATCAGTACAATCGACTGTTTAAACACGTTGGTTCGCGGTCAAAAACTTCCTATCTTTTCCGGAGCCGGACTTCCTCACAACCGTATTGCCGCTCAAATTGCCCGTCAGGCAAAAGTAAACGATGGCTCTGAGTTCGCGGTGGTGTTCGCGGCGATGGGAGTGACTTTTGAAGAGGCTCAATTTTTCCAGTCCGAATTTGAAAAAACAGGTGCCATCGAAAAGGCGGTTTTGTTCATCAATACCGCGGATGATCCTGTGGTTGAACGTATTGCTATCCCTCGTTTAGCCCTTACGACCGCGGAATATCTCGCTTACGAAAAAGAAATGCATGTGCTCGTTGTGCTAACCGATCTTACGAACTATGCGGAGGCTTTGCGTGAGGTGTCTGCAGCTCGTAAAGAAGTTCCCGGCCGTCGTGGGTACCCCGGGTATCTGTACACCGATTTGGCTACCATTTATGAAAGAGCGGGTCGTATTAAAGGCAAAAAAGGTTCTGTGACTCAAATCCCCATCTTGACCATGCCGGAAGATGACATCACTCATCCTATTCCCGATTTGACAGGTTATATCACAGAAGGACAAATCGTAATGTCTCGCGAATTGCATCGTAAGGGGATTTATCCTCCTGCCGATGTACTTCCTTCCCTTTCCCGTCTGAAAGATAAAGGTATTGGTGATGGAAAAACACGTGAAGACCACGCCGGTGTGATGAATCAGCTTTATGCTTCTTACGCTCGTGGTAAAGACGTTCGTGAGTTGGCCATCATTTTGGGTGAAGCGGCTTTGGACGATGTGGATCGCGCTTACATGAAGTTCGCGAACGCGTTTGAAGACCGTTACATCCGTCAGGATGAGCATGAGGATCGTGACATCATCAAGTCTCTATCTATTGGTTGGGAGCTCCTTAAAATGCTTCCACAGGCTGAACTTAAACGTATCAAGCCGGAGCATATTGAGAAATACATGAAGGCTGACGCCTAATTTTAAATTTTAAATTTTAAATTTTCAAATGGCGATTTTAAACGTCAACCCCACTCGGATGGCCATGCTAGGCCTTAAAAAGAAGATCATCAGCGCCAAGCGTGGTCATAAGCTTTTGAAAGACAAGCAGGACGGCTTGATGCAGAAGTTTATGGAAGTGATCCGTGAAGCGCGTCGTATGCGTGAAGATGTGGAACAAAAGCTGGGAAAAGCGTTTAAAAACTTTATCCGTGCGAACGCTTTGATGGGAGAGGCATTTTTGGAGGGTGCCCTGCTTTATTCCACCGCGATCATGAAGCTGGAAGTGGAAACCAAAAATGTCATGTCCGTTCGTATTCCTCAGTTTACCGTTAAATCCAGTGGAGAAGTGGTCAATTATGGTTTTTTGCAAACCAGTGGTGAATTGGATATGGCGCTCAAATCTCTGCAGGATGTTTTTCCTCTTCTCGTTCAGTTGGCTGAGATCGAAAAATCCGCGGAGGCGTTGGCCGATGAGCTTGAAAAGACCCGTCGTCGTGTGAACGCGTTGGAATACCGCATGATTCCTGACCTTCAGGACACGATCAAGTTCATTTCCATGAAATTGGGTGAGATGGAACGCAGCGCGATTACCAATACCATGCGTGTGAAGGCACAGATTCAGGCTAAAGAAAAAAGAAGGAAGCAGCAGACCGTAGCGTAAGGTACTTCTTTTTTATCGTTTACTACTTACGGCCTTTGTTTTTTTTGGTATATTGATAGAGTCAAATTTCATGAAATCAGTACTCATGAAATCAGATGTTGAATGTTCATTGTAAAAAATTTATAAAATAAAATTTTATTATGTCTGAAGTTTATGATCTCATTGTCATTGGGGCGGGACCTGCCGGTTATACTGCCGCGCTTTATGCCAGTCGCGCGGATTTAAAAGTATTGGTTTTAGAGGGATGGCAACCCGGCGGTCAGCTCACCACCACGACGGTTGTTGAAAATTATCCCGGTTTTGAGCGGGGAATTGACGGCAATCAGCTCATGCGGGAAATGAAAAAACAAGCGGCGCGTTTTGGAACGGAAATCAAATCTCAAAATGTTACCGGGGTTGATTTTTCAGGCCGTCCTTTCAAAATTCATGCCGGTGGCGAGGAATATCAGTCTAAAACCGTTATTATCGCCACAGGCGCGAAGCCACGAAAGTTAGGGATTGAATCCGAAGAGCGTTTATGGTCGAAAGGCGTTTCTGCCTGTGCCACGTGCGATGGTTTCTTTTTTCGGGGTAAGGTAGTTGCTGTTATGGGAGGTGGAGATTCCGCCATGGAAGAAGCCCATTTTCTCACTAAATTCGCTACCAAAGTCTATCTCATCCATCGTCGGGAGGGGTTTCGTGCTTCCCCTATCATGATTGACCGCGTGAAGGCGAATGAAAAGATAGAGATCCTGCTGAACAAGACGGTCGAGGAGATCACGGGGGAGGCTCATGTGACCGGTTTGCGCCTGAAAGATACTCAGACAGGGGAGATCTCCGAATTGCCGCTAGATGGCGTGTTTTTGGCCATCGGGCATATTCCCGCGACGGAATTGTTCAAAAACCAAATCGAATTGGATGCGATGGGTTATGTCCTCCAAACAGAATACACCATGACGAGTGTCGCGGGTGTTTTTGCGGCGGGGGATTGTACTGACTCCCGTTATCGTCAGGCTGTTACATCGGCCGGTAGTGGTTGTAGGGCGGCCATTGACGCGGAAAGGTGGTTGGAGGCACAGGAATAGATTTTTAGATCCAAGAGTTACCACCTCCTACATTATCTCCATAATCATCATTAAAATTAGTAGGCTCTAGGGGTATTAATACTAATCTGCAATAGAAATCATACATAATTGAGTCCCATCCATTCCCAGTTTGAAATGGACTTAACGGTATAGGGTGACTTTTCATAGTGCAGAGAGGCAGTGACAAGATGTTCCTCCA
>Ga0210006_1003103_pt1 | contig 10563 bp, 17 predicted proteins | sample CryGey02umfilter_2_FD_185452 | JGI IMG/M metagenome (GOLD analysis project Ga0210006, IMG submission 185452) | Groundwater microbial communities from aquifer in Utah, USA - Crystal Geyser 4/10/14 0.2 um filter (SPAdes) (version 3) | ecosystem: Environmental > Aquatic > Deep subsurface >... | reverse complement strand
GAATTACATATTACTAATTACGAATGACGAATTCCATTCCCCCAATTGGTATAATGGCTTCATGACAAATGAAATTCGTGCACAGTTTCCATTTCTACAGGGTACATCACCCGTGATGTACCTAGATAACGCCGCTACAACTCAAAAACCACGTGTCGTAATCGATACCGTATCGTCATTTTATAGCGAGGGGTACGGCAACATCTCACGAGGTAGTCATCAATTTACCCGTAAAACCACGGCGCAATATGAACACGCACGCGAAATCCTTGCACAGTTTATTCATGCCACATCTTCTCGTGAAATTATGTTCACTTCAGGAAGTACCGAGTCAGTAAACCTCATTGCTGCGTGTCTTCTTGAAAAAGAACGAGCACAACAAAACAAACACACCCCTCGCGTTATTATAACAACAAAAATTGAACACAATAGTAACCTTCTGCCTTGGCAACAACTCGAAGATAGCGGTCTGTTTAGGCTTATGTACACCCCATTAAAAGCCGATCTTACGGTAGACATTCAAGGTCTCACAGAAATTACTTCCAAACACCCGATTGCGATTGTTGCGATTTCGCACGTAAGTAATGTCACAGGAACAATCCAGCCGATTCGAACTATTTCCGAAACCGTAAAGCGACTGCATCCCGAGGCAGTAATAATTACTGACGCATCGCAATCAATCGGACACATGAGTATAAACGTTGAACAACTTAGAACGGATGTTTTGTTTTTTTCTGGCCACAAAATGTACGGACCAACCGGCAGTGGAGTTATATATGTAAAGGAAACCGTACTCGCAGATCTGGCACCCTACCATGTAGGCGGCGGAATGGCAAAAACCGTAACAGATCACGATTACGAACCAAAAAGGTACCCATCTCGATTCGAAGCGGGAACGCCAAATATTGAAGGAGCACTTGGGCTTTGCGCTGCCTGCGAGTGGCTCGACAACCTTGATCGGTCTAAAGTTTTGGAACATGAAGTTATGTTGGCAAACAATTTACGCGCACAATTAGAAGCTCTTACCGTGAAAGGGCTCGCAATCCTTGGAGACAAAGCGGCTGATCACTCGGGAATTCTGAGCTTTTATATCAAAGGCTTAGGATCCGAAGATATCGCAAATTTTTTGGATGACGATGGGATTTGTGTTCGATCCGGTCACCACTGTACACAGCTTGCCCACTCTACCCTTTTTGGCATCGACTCTTCAGTTCGCGTAAGCTACGGCGTTTATAACACAGAGGATGACAATAATCGTCTCGTTCAATCGCTCACAAAGGCAGTTGCTCTGCTTTCTGATTAAACCGCACCATTACGTACCATTTACGTTGCACCGTTTATCCACTATTATGAATGCATCCAACTATGAAATGTGCAACCTGCGGCCGAGAAACCAAAAACCTGAACAGCAGATTTTGTGAAGTTTGTGCAAAAGAGTTTCAGTCGCGCGTTCCAACACCACCAGCGCCAGTAATAAAACCTGATCTTCGCTCAATGGGACATCTTGTCTCAACTCCAGCTCCGCTTACCTCGCGAGACTCTCTAAATCATGATCACCAAGCACCTCCGTCTTCATATGACGGAAAGCGCATGCAGGACAAACTTGCACGAGACCCAAAAGAAACGCCTTCTTCTCACAAAACGTTCAAAACAGTAAGCATATCTATTTTTGTAGTGAGTGTTATCGTTCTTGCGTTCTTTTTTGGGCTTTACCCCTACACCGAAGCACACAACCTAATCACACGCATGACGCCTGATCTTGATGCCGCCAAACTGTCACACAAAACTCTCCTTGAAGACCTTTTGTATCTCTCAAATTTCGACTCAACGCCTATTGATTCTCAAACACGCATTGGAATCGCGCCAAAAGAATCTTTGATTCAAATTGCGCAAACGATTTCACAATCACCTGCCGATTCTATCGATTCGTGGGTGCACACAATTCAGTCTGTGGCAGGCGCAAACACCATCGCATACGACCCTTATCTCGAAGAACTATCAACTATAACAAGAAAAATTCAAAAAGATGTCATTGTTGCGCGTGGTGACCACGACATACTTGAAGCTCACCAAGTTTCCGGATCCAACATGTGGATTGTCCAAAAGATCAAACAATACATGGCGCCGTTAGTTCAATCAAGCGGAGATTTTGTAACCGAAGCAGACAACGTCATCGGGCTCTACGCATTCACCATAACGCTTGAAAAACGTATTGCCGACATCAATGCAGCGTTAGAGCAATCTTTTGACTTGGGCAATCTGGCTACGATCGAACATACTCTTTCAGATATAAATACAGAACTTGTTGATCTATCGCAAGATTATTCAAAGATTTCAACTCCACTACATTCGGAAGAACTTACTACTGGTATTTCGAGCTGGTTGAAAACATCAAAGGAATTTTTTACTGAATTCGAACATGGTGTTCACAACAACGACATTGACCGCATCGTCTCGGCTGCTAACGTTTATTATGTTGAACTTGCACGGTTTGCAAGCCAATCGTCCGACGATGAACTTATTTTCTGGGAGATGATAGCTGTTCCCGATCTTTATGCAGCATGGGAAGACGAGACCCAAACGTTTGAAGATTTTCTTTCAGATCAACAAAACAAGATTGTATACAAAGTTTCCTCACTTTTTGACCGATCAGATTGAGGCAAAACTATCCTGCATTATGAAACACGTCAGTAACATCATCGTTCTCCTCCAACTGTTCAATGAGGTTTTCAAAATTACCCTTATTGTCAGACGATAGTGGGGTTGCAAACGACGGATGATGTGCATCAGAACCAAACACAAAAGCTGCAGACCCTGGCTCGCCCAAACTTCCCCCTGAATCTTTAAACAGTTTTCTAATTTCGCTTACCGTTCGATTGTTGTTATCCGTTGAAGCAAGAACCAAAACTGCAACTCCACCGGGACCATACCCTTCGTATCGAACATCAGTTAACGAACCTTCATCTCCGATCCCAGCGCCTTTATTAATTGCCCGCTCAATCTTTTCATTAGTCATGTTTATACTCCGCGCCTCATCGACCAGCGTACGAAGTGTTGGGTTAGTATCAAGACTCGGGCCGTGCTCACGAGAACAAGCTTGAATTTTTTTGGAGATTATACTGAACGCACGGCTTTTTTTGGGATCATTGATTTCTTTTTGACGTTTAACCTTGCTCCATTTTGAATGCCCCGACATACCAAAATTATACACTAAACGTGAACTGCTGATAAAAACGAAGGGCGGCACAGATTGCTCCGTGCCACCCTTCCGATACTGTTAACGAATAATGACTGGTAGGTAGAATTGATGCCTCCACAAACCGAAATTTATCTCATAGTCGGGAGAAACATCTCCCTCTTTCGTAATCTCCACCGATCGAGGCGTTGTAAGTAGCGCCCCCAAGTATGCATTCTGCAAAAGCACCACATAGTAGGTGCCATCTGGCAACGAACTCCACGAAGTAAAAGCATAGACACCATCCTCGCCCGTTACCGCAGAGTCTACAAGATTCTCAACAGCATCCAGTAGCCAAACGGTAGCGCTCGAGATCCCCTTCTCCCCAAGCTCATACGAACCGCTTTGGTTGGCATCATAAAACACCACCCCAAAAACTGCATCCGCTTGGACCGGAGCAGACTCCACCCCTTTAACAGGCCAAAACGACATTACAAGCCCTACTATAAGGACAAGAATGCCAAGGAAGATAATCAACCCACCGTACCTCTTCTTTTTTACTGGCATACGTATTACTCCTTTTTGTTACAGTGCGGTTAACTAAAACAAAACTCACGGTATTCTACCACATATCTGTTACCCATACGACTTTCCGAACAAACATTTTCCTCAAAACACACCTGCCGTATTGTTATCAAAAAGTGTACAATTATTCTTGGATTCATGGGCTGATTTGTGGAGTTTACAGCGTAAACTTGTGAAGTTTATTCATAAACTTCAAGAAAAATGAATACGAAGTATTCTGGAAGAAAACTTCACGTGATTATGGAGTTTATGCAATAAACTCCAAGTATTAAAACACTTTGTGTTTTAATTACAAGCTCCTGTAGCTCAGTTGGATAGAGCGTTGGGTTCCGAACCCAAAGGTCGGAGGTTCGAATCCTCTCGGGGGCACCATAAATTTTCGTAAAATGATACAATAAAATTGTTGTATAAGGTTGTCTGAAGTTTATGAAAAAAAGATTTAAAACTGCATTAATAATAATTCTTCTACCCTTTGTATTCTTTGTTCTCTGGATAAATGTAACGGTAGGAAGTTTTCACAAACCCAGCGGATGTTGTGGACCAATTTGTGGCATTAGATATGGTATCGAAGTGCAGTTACAATGCAGGGCGGACATTATTTGTCCTGAAGTTATTACTGCTTGTCCTCCAGAAACAGTTATTAATAAGTTACAGCTTTTATTAAGTAATTTAGATTTTAACAAATGAACATACCAAAACAACTAACAACCGTAACCACATTTTCAAAAGTTCTGGCAGGCATACTATTTATCCTTCTTCCGGTTTTGGGCTTTTATCTGGGGATGCACTATCAGAAAATAGTAAATGAGACCGCCTTGTTAGAATCTAATGTAATCTCTCCACCTGTTCAAGGTCTGCCGGATACAAAAGAGGTACTTGTACCTTCAGTCCTGCTTGCCAATCCGGGTCCATATATAAATAAAATTGTCAAAGTTCAAGCGATTGTTATACCAAATAATCTCGCTTGTACATTACGGAATTGTGGTCCTGGTGTTGCCTGCTGTAATACTTGTGGAGGAGGTCTTTTTCTCTCCGATTCGTCTGGTGAAACCGCCATACCTTCTTCAAATACAGAAGGCTCGATACATTTGATCGGAGAAGGAGTCAGTTGTTCAGGCATGGATTGCGATATCAAATGTACCCCTTTGGAAAAAGGAGAGACATACATTGTGACAGGTAAGCTTGTAGAAAAGACAAACACCGGTGGTAAGACATATGAACTGGAGTATATTTCTCACTCACCTGCACATCCTTCGGAAATTATTTTCAATGGAACTAGGCTAAAGGAAGGAGACATTTTTAACTTTTCTCCCAAAGACAGATGTGTTTCGGATATTCAAGTAAAATTGCATAAACTTCCCACGACCTTACGGTCGGGGTATTAATCTATTTCAAACAAAGTTTGCCCTAAATCTTTTTTACCTTGCTCCTCTATGTATTTTCTAATTTGCTTTTCATTTGCTCCAACCGTCGTCACAAAATATCCCTCCGACCACACCGAATCCGTCCCCCAATATACCTTCTTTACAAACGGGAATTTTTGCTTGATCTGTCGTGCCGTATTGGCCTTTATTATCCCTATTACTTTTCCCACCCCCATCGTTGGTGGAATTGACACTAACAGGTGGATATGATCTTTATCATGATTTACTTCCTTCAACTTTATCTGCGGATAGTACTCTGTCACTTCCGCCATTCTTTTCCTCATGTACGCAAAAATCCCCTCCGTAAATATCTCTCGACGATATTTTGTGACTAATACTACGTGATATTCACAGTGGTAAACACAGTGGGCTAGTCTGATTAGCTGCATCTTTTCCCACAATTGTAACCGATCTCTACCAAAAAATTTAGGGGCTCCTCCATCCCCATACGACCTTACGGTCGGGGATTTATCAGAGGAGTGTTAAAATCCTTGGAGGGGCAACAATACCCAGATGGACAAATCCCCACATCACTACTTCTCGCGGTCATTTCAAATGGGTTCGATAGACTCCATTCCGAACTCCTGAAAGAAGATATTCCGTATTTCACCGAACTAGATAAACAAATCTCCATAATTCGCGATGTGGGGTTACTTCTCAAAACCCACAACAGCCTTACGCAAGAGGATATTGAACGTTATGCAACAAGACTAGAAGAACGCCTTGAATACGGTCTTAATAAATTTTACAGCGAAAGCCCGGGAATCATGTACGCCGAGAAAAAAGAACTCTTCCAAGGCAATATCGATGCGTTAAAAATCCAACTACAAAACAAAACGCACGAGCCTTCGTTATAATAACGCTTTACTCTTAAAAAATTCCTTCAGTTGCTTCTTACTCCTATATTTTTGTCCCACACTCACAAAATACTTATTCACATCAATCCACTGGTTTTTAGGAACAATTTCCTGCAGAAGCGCCGAAACCTTGTCAGGATCAGTTTCATTAACCCACCCAAGCATGTTTGAAATTCGATTTACATGAGTATCAACTGCAATGGCTGGCACTCCAAATGCCCGCGCCAAAACCAAACTAGCCGTTTTATTCCCCACGCCAGGTAATGTTATCAACTCCTCGCGCGTTTGTGGGACCTTTCCATGAAAATCGTCATTGATTGATTGTGCTAATTTTTTGAGCGCTTTCGATTTGTTACGATAAAAACTCACCGGATATACAAGGTTTTCAAGTTCTCTTGCAGATAGTTTTACTATCTGCTCTGGCGTTTTGGCTTTTTTGAACAACTTTTGTTCACACACTTTTTTTGTAACTTCGTCACGTGTTCTAGCTGACAACATGGTTGATACCAACACTTCAAACGGCTTAGTAAATACTTCTAGCGGAATCTGTGTATATTCGGGAATAAACGCATCAAATACCTGTTGTACTGGTGGGGATACTTTTTTTGACATACCAAAATTATACCAATAATCATACAACACTATCAGCCCATTACGGAGTTACCCCACTTGGATGTACCAGATATCCCAAAAACAGGACATTTCTACTTCGCTTAAAGAGGACTCTGTTCTACAGACACTTTGACTTACCTCAGCTGTCTAAAAATGATACAAATAATATACTGTCATGAAACTTCGTGGATTTACGTTAATCGAACTATTAGTTGTTATCGTTATTATTGGACTACTCGCCGGGATTGGCATTGCATCGTTTAGTGGTTCTTTAAAACGTTCTCAGTACGGTACTGCCCGTTCCCACATGAGCGAGTTTGTAGATCTTATAAAAGCTGCACGGTTAGTTACTAACAAAACCTTTAAAGAAATATCTGGCAGTTACTGTTCTGAATGCATCTGTAGAAATAAGGGGCCCGTAATGGATATTGCAAAAACAGATACCTGTTGGACACAATATAAACAAACGCTTGACCGACTAAACACAGCAACCGAAGGCTTTGTTACGATTGATATCCCACTTACCGACCCCTGGGGAAACCCATTTTTGTTTAGGGTCTTGACTAGCAGAAGCGACACTACAGGCTAATATCTTTGAGCGATTTTACCCCTGACGACATCATCATCAACATTCCGGTTTTCAAATGCAGTCCTAGTCTTGGTGGTCACCACGCCGACCAAAATTGGGAATAAAATGAACGCAATGATACATTTATACTACTTATGATACATAAGATTGGCTTCACCTTAATCGAACTACTAGTCGTTATTGTCATTATTGGAATACTCGCGGGAATTGGTGTAGCAAGCTTTTCAGGTAATACTGACAAAGCAATCATTGCACGAGGGCTAAATATTGAACACGAAATAAACCAACTCGCAGGAATAGAAACACGCGCAAAATGGCTTGCAACCGAAGGGGCCGGAACAACGATCACAGACGTAAGTGGAGGAGGAAACAGTCTAACCTTAGTAGGAAATACAAGCTGGGACACAACCGACGTTCCCTCCGAAAATAGTGCTTCACTTGTTTTTGATGGTTCAGGAGATTATCTTGAAAGTCCAGACAGTAGTTCTCTTCGCGTAACTAAAAACGTAACAGTTTCAGCCTGGATCAAACCCGTAATATGTGTTTATCCAGGAAACCATTTTGCTGGCATTGTGGCAAAAGGGAATAATCCCCGTTCATATTCTTTGTACACCTACCAACCAAGCGGAACCGATTGCCGTTTACACTTTTCAACAAGCAAACAAGGTCAGCCAACTCCTTTTTTTGGAAGTGTCAGCGCTACCTCTGGTCCATTTATTAAACTAAATATGTGGAATCACGTTGCTGTCGTTGCAAAAACTGGACCATCTGGTGGCTCACACACCTATTTTATTAATGGAGTACAAGCGGGAGAACAAACATGGTCTGACTTTACGAGCCTGGCCGGATCAGATGACACACAAACCGTTCTTATAGGAACAACACACGAAGGCATTGTCCGTTCATTTAAAGGTAAAATCACACGCGTAAGCATTTACGGTGAAGCGTTTTCATCAGCCCAAATCGAACGATTGTACTCATATAGACAATAAAAAGCGCTGGGGCGGGATTTCTCCCTTTCCCCAACGCTTTTGTCCTTATAGTCTATTTCTGCGATTGAGCAGGACGATTTGCCCCTTTTGCGCGAGCAGCCTCGACCTGCATTGCAACCCACCGCTGACGTGCCTCAATAAATCGAAGCACCGTCGCCCAACTTGCTGTCCCCAAACTCGAATCAGTCTGAATGTGCAACTGTTGACCCTGCTGCGTTGCCATCTTGGTCTCCTTTCGGACTTTCGCCTGAACTTTTAGATTTCATGTCAGACATCAGCATAAAATGTCTGTTACAAAGAACCACATACACTATTGCGTATGCAACGACTAAAAAAACTAGCTGCCCCGTAAAAATCTCCGGTCCCGGAAGAACTCGTCCGACCGAATACACCGTGCTGCCAACAAGAAATCCAGCAAACTGGAATCCCATCAACACCAGTGCAAAAAGCACACCCAGTCGATTGGCCTGGCTTATGACTGCGAAATTTCTCGCAATAACAATCATTGCCGGAAGGACAATCACTAAAGAACCTGTAAGAAGTGTCGACATCCCTACATCCAGAAGCGACACGGTTAGAAAAACGGCGAGAACAGACAGAATTGCAACCAATAGATACAACTGCACAATAAGTCTACGTTGGTCATTAGTGAACATCTTGACCTCCCTGTAAACTCACTGGACCCTGCGTCATCGACGAGTCGACGAACACATACGTGAAAGCAAAGCCGTGCATGATCAGAAGCACGACCAAGAATCCAGCGAATGGCCACGACCAGCCATGCCAGGTAACCCCCTGGTTGTAAGCATTCTGGCCTAGACAGACCCCGATCCACTGAACGAAAAGGGTTACGGAAATGAGACCCAACCCAGCCGTCACAGGAAATCGACGAACAAACCGCAACTCCTGATTCTCGGTAACCATTCGGGGGCCATTTTTTCCAAAGATTCGCGGGAACCCCAGTGTCAAAACCGTCATGACGATCAACCCAGATAATACAAAGACCGCGTACCAACCCAGTACGCCCGATCCCCACAGTCCTGGGGTCAAAATGCCGAGCGAACCCAGCATGATGGTCATGACCACGGTATATAAGAATGCCATTCCTAAAGCCATCACATTATTGGTCATCTTCCCTCCTACAGAAAAACTAAAAAGTGTATGTGCGATATTCAAAACATATTATACCAGACCCATAGCTTTATGGTCGACAACACGTCTGTGCGAACTTTCGCAACTGTGGCATGGGTGATTGCAATCCGTGTAACCCCAAAATTTTTCATGTATTCCTCCTACGCTGTTTTTGCTGATGTTTAGAGTCTCCATGAGGACGATGCATGTTTTTCCGCCTGCAGATCCACTCAAAAACCCTATTAATCGGTTTATCGTACAACATTTTCTTTTTCGTCATAGCTCCCTTTCTCTAGCGGAATACTTGTTTGTACTCCTTATTGTTAAGGTTCTCAAATCACACCGAAATAAATAACCAACAAAGATAGACACATAAGAAAAGAAGAAAGGTGCTTATCGTTTAATAAGTTTGAACAAGACACGGTAGCTGCGCTTTTTGACAAAAACCCGGTTATCATGCCTCGTTTTAGAGGATGCCAAAAGTATACACCCGCAGGACGGATGAATCAAAACAAAAAATGTATAATATGCGTTATGATCAAACCGATAATTACATACCCGCATGACACGCTTCGGATGATTGCAAAAGAGATCGCAGATCCAACTAACCTTAACGGATCAGACCGATCTCTTGCAATAGACCTTATGGAAACACTTGAAACGTCAGTAATTCCAGGCGCGGGACTTTCAGCGCATCAGATTGATGTTGTTCGCCGTATATTTGTGATAAACCTTGAAATTACCGACGGGCAATATTTGAAACAATATTTTATCAACCCCACGCTCACAACACATTCAAGCGAGACCATAATCGACTGGGAAGGTTGCTTAAGCATCCCAAACATATGGGGGCATGTCGAGAGATTCCAATCAGTAACCTGTAGTGCTTACAACTTAAGCGGTGAAGAATTTAGCGTTACCGCCTCCGATTTTTACGCCAGGCTTTTGCAACACGAGATGGACCATCTTAACGGCATATTATTTATCGACAAGCTTAAGTCACGAACGTACACCACAAAAGAACTTGAAGAATTATCGTTTGAAGAAGCAAACTCTAGAACCGCGGGCTAATAAAGCGTAAAGCGTAAAGCGTAAAGCGTAAAGCGTAAAGCGTAAAGCGTAAAGCGTAAAGCGTAAAGCGTAAAGCGTAAAGCGTAAAGCGTAAAGCGTAAAGCGTAAAGCGTAAAGCGTAAAGCGT
>Ga0210006_1003099_pt1 | contig 10568 bp, 8 predicted proteins | sample CryGey02umfilter_2_FD_185452 | JGI IMG/M metagenome (GOLD analysis project Ga0210006, IMG submission 185452) | Groundwater microbial communities from aquifer in Utah, USA - Crystal Geyser 4/10/14 0.2 um filter (SPAdes) (version 3) | ecosystem: Environmental > Aquatic > Deep subsurface >... | reverse complement strand
AATCGAAAATTGCACTCGACCGGACTCCAAACTGGTTACTTTGACTTTAACTTTGTCTTGATTTTTATAAAGTTTACTCAAGTCTTCGACTTTTTGCCAGGAAACTTCAGAAATGTGAACAAGTCCTTCGATTTCCTCTCCTTCTACTTCGACTTTGACAAAAATTCCAAAAGGGACAACCTGACTTACTGTTGCTTCAAAAACCTCATCCAATTTCAATTTCTTTATTGCTTTGGCGGTCTTTTCGATTTTCTCCGCATCGGAAACAGCTTTTTCGGAAAAAACCAAACGATTTTGTTCACGATTAACTTCGATTACTTTTACCAGCAATTTTCTGCCTACCAAAGAATTGAGCTTCCCTTGCCAAACAGAACCGATTTGACTCCCCGGAATAAAACCTTGTAGGGCATATGGGGTATCAACAATTAAACCACCCTTATTGACTTCTCTCCCTTTAACCTCTACTTTTTCATTATTCTTCAACAGATTATCAAAATTCTCCCAGGCAAAACTTGAAGCTGCCTGGCGAAGAGAGAGTAAAATTTGCCCTTTTTCATTTTCAGCACTGCCAACATAAGCTTTAACTTTATCACCGGGTTTTAAACTTCTGATAAAATCTTTTTCTCGTTCAAATTCTTTACCCAAAACAACACCTTCAGTTTTTGCGCCGATATCAATAAAAATAGTTTTTGCCGCAATCTCCGTAACAACCCCGTCAACAATCTGCCCCCTCTTTAAACCACGAATTTTGTTTGTCTCCAAAACGAGAAGCTCTTCCATGGTAGTTGGTTCTTTGGCAACAGAAGTTTTAGGAGCTAGAAGTCCATCTGTTTTTGTCTTTTTAATTGATTCTTTTTTCTTCAATTTTCATTTCCACCTTTCGTTAGAAATCACGAATTAATCCGAAACCTTTTACATTGTACATTTTTCATTGTACATTGTAAATTTTGCGCAAGAGTCCCCCTTGCCCCGCCGTAGCTTTAGCGAAGGAGGGCGACCTCGATCTAATTCGTTGCGCAAGCAAAGAATCAATCCGCCAGCCGGCGGATTATTTTCGCTCCGGCTCAGCCGGACAGCTTGCTTGGCCATTTTGCGCATGAGTCCCCCGACCTCGATCTATTTTCGCAGTCCGTTTCCGGATTACTATCGTCGACGCTGGAGCGTTTTACGACTCTGTTCGGAATGGGAAGAGGTAGTTCCGCTCCGCTCCAGAGACCGAAGGGCTCCTGCGCAAAATTTTTATTTTCAAAATTATTCGTCGCAATCCCGCCAAGGCGGGGTTTGCTCTTTGAAAGGTGAAGAGAAAGTATGATATATACAATTACATTCGACCAAATTAGTACGGCTAAGCTTAAACCCTTACGGGCCTTACACCGGCCGCCTATCAACCTGGTAGTCTACCAGGGGTCTCTCTCCCCGCCAAAGGCGGGGAAACGATTTCTTATCTTGGGGTCAGTTTCCCACTTGAGATGCTTTCAGCGGTTATCTAATAGGAACATAGCTACCCAGCGGTGCTCTTGACAGAAACAACTGGCACACCAGCGGTTCCCTCCTCCAGGTCCTCTCGTACTGTGGAGGAATCCCCTCAAAAATCGAACGTATGCTCTGGATAGAGTCCGAACTGTCTTACGCATGTTTTTCCACAATTTCTTATGGCATGGACTATATCTTCACCCTAAGTCAAAGTCTTATAACTTAGGGGCTGACATATCTCCGATGTAACATCGGAGTCACCTTACTCCCATTGACTAAATGGGCCTAGGGATCAGTCTCTACGGGATTCAAGAGATCGTGAGATTCCAGAAATTCTTTAACTTGTTTCGAAGTATTAGTTCGCCTCTTTGAATAATTCAAAAATGCAAATTTATCAACCTCGCAGGACAATTCCATTAAAAGTTTAGCACCAATCTTTATTTTGTTTGGCAATTTCACTTCTCCCGGAATTTTTCTGATAATTTCTAGAGCGAGTTGAGCTTGCTTCTTTTTAAGTTTCAAATAAGGATAAAGTAAGGTTAAAATCTTTTTCACCGGTTCAAATCCAACGACTGTATATTCCACCATATCATCGTTTCGCTCCCGAATATAACCATATATCAACTTTTCCTTAATTTCCTCTAAAAAAGACCTGTATTGCAGTTTTTGATAGAAAACGATGCTTGCTCTTATCTGATAACCAAGAAGGTAATCCTTCCTGGATACCAACTGAAGCATAATACAACCATCTCCATCAAGAAAACCAGCAATATAGGCAAGCTCTTCTTTTTTCACCTCTTGACTTACCCTCGGGGTTACCCTTCTTAACCAGTTCTAATAATCAAAAGAGGGTTTCACCGATTTTAGTCAGATTTATTTTACTGCATTACTGCAGTAGAACGCAATGTAATTTACGTTCTGAACCCAGCTCGCGTACCGTTTTAATGGGCGAACAGTCCAACCCTTGGGGGCTTCTTCACCCCCAGGATACGGTGAGCCGACATCGAGGTGCCGAACCGCGCCGGCGCTGTGGACGCTCGGGCGCGACTAGCCTGTTATCCCCAGGGTAGCTTATATCCTTTAAGCTCCAACCACAACCACTGCGAGTTGGAGGATCACTAAGACCTACTTTCGTACCTGCTCGACTTGTCAGTCTCGCAGTCAAGCACCCTTATGCCTTTATACAAAACACCCGATTTCCATCCGGGTTTAGGGTACCTTTGTAAACTTGTGTTACTCTTTAGCAAGTGACTGCCCCAGTCAAACTGCCCACCTGACACTGTTCCCTCCGGCGTCTCCAGCCGGATTGGGTTAGATCTGAAAACAAAGAAAGAGAGGTGTTTCATTGGCGCTTTCGCTCCCTCCTACGCTAAACAATCAATCGTTTCATTTCAATATCAAGCTACAGTAAAGCTCCATGGGGTCTTTTTGTCCTAGAGCATATAGGCCGCATCTTCACAGCCATTTCAATTTCACCGAGTGAAGGTTCGAGACAGTTGCCAAGTGGTTAGGCCTTTCGTGCGGGTCTGAACTCACCAGACGAGGGACTTCGCTTATTATTCTTAACTGCATGTCGCCATGCAGATGGGACTATATCTTCCCCGATGTCACATCGGGATCTGACGTGTAGTCTCTGAGGATTGTCCGACGTAACGTCGGACTCTTTCCTGCTGATTGACCCCACCGGAAGATTTATCACCTTGCGGTATCTCCGGATACACGGGTTATTCCAGCATATAGTCAGATTTTACTATGGCAGCAATCCACCATAGGACGGTTCATTTATGTTATTCACCTTTCAGTAAATTCTCCCTGCGGAGCTTCATATCGCTATGAAGATCGGACTATATCATTCCCGATGTTACATCGGGATTCGGCGTATAGTCTCTGAGGATTCCGTCAGCTTACTATAAAATATCTTTAATCGAATATTTTCTTTTTCTCCCTTTTCCTAAATTAAGTCTTTCTCTCAAAACAAGAATTTCTTCTAATGAGTCTAATTTTTTGTGTTTTCCTTCTTGTACCAATCTAGCAATTTTTTTAAAAATACCAAAATTGACAATTTTTGTATTTGAGATAAAACCAATTTTAGAAAAATATGGAATAACTTTCTGGTTTATGTCTTGGATAGAAGTTACTTCAAATAAATGAAGTCCATCTCTTTTTCTTGTTTTAATAATTCCGCAATTAAAAGTCTTTCTTAAAATCTCAAGAACAGTAATATCTTTCTGCGAAACATTAAAAGAAAGCACAACCTGCCATTTAATTTTATAATCAGGTTTCTTTCTTAAAGAAACATTAAAACTTCCTTCTCCATCAACAAAACCAGCTAAATAGTAAGATAATCGGTCTTTCCTGCTGATTTTCTGCTCTGGGCGTTTTTTCACTGCTTTTATCATAACAAATAAAAACGAGTAACGCCAGATACTACAATCGTTCGTCCCGATTTGCGTCGGGTACGACGATACAGACCTTCCAGCAAATAGCCGAATTTTACAACTACAATCCGTCTTGTTTATAGTTACCGCCGCCGTTCACCTGGGCTTAGCCCCCAAACTCACCGTGCAAAGCACGGGTCATCCAAGGGTTTGACCTACAGGCACTGGGCAGGCTTCAGCTTCTATATTTCCCCTTACGGGTTTGCAGAAACCTGTGTTTTAGTTAAACAGTCCCTTGGCAATCTTTTGTTGTAACCCTCCGAATCGGAGGGCAGGACATCTTGCATAGCTTACGTCCAGATTTTTTGCCGAGTTCCTTGAACCTCCTTCTCTCGCTCGCCTTAGTCTACTCGACCAACCCACCTGTGTCGGTTTGCGGTACGGGAAAAAAATAGTCTCCCTGCGAATCTTTTCTTGGAAGCAGAAAATTATCGAATTGTCTTGCCAGAGGCAAAACTTTTCCACACCTTAATTAAACGTTTCAATGGATTTTCCAATCAAAACTACTTTAGTGTTTAAATCAAGCATCTTCATCGCTTGACTCGATTATTCCCGCTCCGTCAATCCCCAGGTAATAAGAACCTGCAAACTTGCGTTCGCAGACCCTTGTTTTCGCTTGCGCAAAAATAACGTCTATTTCTTTGTACAGAAATATCAATCTGTTGTCCATCGGCTACTCCGCCTGTTGGCGGACTTACCTTAGGCCCCGACTCACCCCACATCGACGACCGTTGTGTGGGAAACCTTGGGTATTCGGCGGTCCGAATTCTCATCGGACTTTCGTTACTCATTCCGGCATTCTCACTCCCATAAACTCCAGTCCGACTTACATCGTAACCTTCTCTGTTAATGGGACGCTCCCCTACCATAACTCGAGACTAAACTTTGTTTACGAAGATCTGTGTAAATCCGCTCGTAATCCGCGTAAATCAAAGCCTTGATTTGCACAGATTTGAAACGGATTTTCGCGGATACTTTATGAACAAAGTATAGCCCCGAGCTATCTTGAATTTCGGCGTTTAGCTTAATTCTCTATCATCTACGGCGCTAAATTCCATCTTCCAGTGAGCTGTTACGCTTTCTTTAAAGGATGGCTGCTTCTGAGCCAACCTCCTGGGTGTCTCTGGAATCTAACTTCCTTTAACTTAGCTAAAACTTAGAGGCCTTAATTGCAAGTCTGGGCTGTTTCCCTCTCGACTGGTCAGCTTAGACCGATCAGTCTGACTCCTCACGTTAAATTTCCTGGCATTCTGAGTTTGGTTAGACAAGAAATCTTGCGACTCCTTGTCCATTCAGTATCTTTACCTCCAGGAAATCATCACGGAAGGCTATACCTATATATATTTCGGGGAGAGCCAGCTATCTCCAGGCTCGATAGGCATATTACCTCTAATCTCAAGTCATCTCATGTCATTGCAACGACAACGAGTTCGGGCCTCCTTCGGCATTTCTGCCGAACTCACCCTGCTCAAGATTAGCTCGCCTGGGTTCGGGTCCCCCGCCGTTTCTAATAAACGCGCTAACGAAGTCAAGCTTCGCTTATTCACACTCGGTTTCCCTTCGCCTACCCACGTCAGACGTGGTTAAACAAAAGAAACAACGGGGACTCGCCGGATCATTCTTCAATAGGCACGACGTCATCCCGCCAAAGGCGGGACTCCGTCTGCTTGACAGCTAACAGTTTCAGTTTCTATTTCACTGGGTGTCTCACCCTTCTTTTCACCTTTCCCTCACGGTACTAGTTCACTATCGGTCACAAGGAGTATTTAGCCTTGGAGAGTGGCCTCCCCGGATTCCCGCAAGGTACTTACCCCGCGGTACTTGGGATATTCGCTCGAGGTGCTTTTAGTTTCGCTTACAAGACTTTCACTTTCTTTGGTCGCTCATTCCAGAGCATTCTGCTACTGCAAGCACTCCCTTATAGCGTCCCGCAACCCCCGCCAAATTGACGGGTTTAGGCTGTTCCGCTTTCGCTCGCTGCTACTTACGGAATCTCTTTGATTTCTTTTCCTCTGGGTACTTGGATGTTTCGGTTCCCCAGGTTACCCCCTCATCAAGCAAAGCTTGACGAAGTACTCGCACTTTCGTACGAGCGAGTTTCCTCATTCGGAAACCGCCGGATCACAGGTTTTTGGCACCTACCCGACGAGTATCGCCGCCATATGCGTCCTTCCTCGGCTCCTTGTACCAAGGCATCCACCGTTAGCTTTATTTTGTAATTTGTTTCTTCCGCTGAACAAGCACCCCCACCATAGGGCGGGGAAGCTCGTTAGGCGGCCTACATCAATTTTCTCTTCACTTTTCAAAGAGCAAATTTTACTCTGTAAAATTTGCTCTGCACCCGCCAGCAAACGCTCCTTGAGCCGTGCCTCAAATGAGGCTAAGGCGAAAGGTAAGTTGCGGCGGGAAGGAGCACTCCGCCGAAGGCGGAGCCTTTCCTTTCCAAAGGTGCAGTATTTTACAAAGTACTTCCTTACTTTTAGTAAGGGTGGACCCGGGCGGTACTGACCCGCCTACCTTCTCATTGCAAATGAGACATTCTACCGTTGAACTACAGGCCCGCAAATTAAAAAGAACAAAAAAACTGGCCGGAGCCAGTTTCTATTTTTGCCTCGAGAAGCTATCTATCCTTTCCCACGACAAAAGGGCCTTGGGCTTATTTGAAATAATTGCTTGCTTCTCATGAATAGTTTTCTGGCTTTCGCCAAGTCAGACTTGGCTTTCGGAAACTGCCTGAATTATAGCCGAACAACACCCTCCTGTCAATCAGCAAAAAACCTTTAATCGGATAAGAAAATACTCTCTTTTCGCAAATTGCCACCCTCATTCCAAGCCTCCAAAAACTTCGGTGACTGGAGATTCCGCTCACTGGCAATTGCCCCAACAATGGTTGTTTTTAACCCGCCCAGTTCATAAGAAGAGGAAAAATGCAAATGTCCGGCAAAAACTTCTTTAACTTGGTTTTTAACAAGAAGATTTATTAATTCTGCTGCCTCGCTAGCCACCAAAGGACTCTCTTCACCCATTACATGCAAAGAATTAGGGTGGTTAAGCGGAATATGCATAAAAACCAAGCAATAAACCTTAAGGCATTCTTCCGTCTCTTTTTTCAACCAGTCCATTTGGGTTTCTTCCTCGTCAACTTTGAACTGATTTATTCCCCCAACCGCATCTCCATTGTTTATCAAAATAAACTTTGCCCCATCTTCCCTAAAACTCTCGAAGCTCTCTCCAAAAACCTCTTCCCATACATCTCTTTTATATTTTCTTCCCCACCAAACATCGTGGTTCCCGGGAATAACATAATATCTCAGCCCACTTTCCTCCAAAATCTTTTTTGCCTCTAAAAGTTCGTTTTTTGTCCCAATCGTTGTCAAATCTCCGGTGATTATCACAAATCCTTTACCCGCCGTAGTCCCGCCGACTGGCGGGACGAAGGAGGGCCCAATCTCCATATCTGTCTTTGCTTTTTCCAAAGCCTTCTGAAAATTCTCCCAATCACTGTGAACATCGCTCATTACCGCAAACCTAGACGGTTTCTCCCCCTTATAATTTTTTTTCTCAACTTCCCCTGCCCCTTCAAAGCCCCGCCACAGCGGGGCAAAGTGAGGCCCGACCTCCCTAATCCCCCAAATAATCCCAACCGTCAAAAGTAAAATCAAAACTCTCTTTAAAAACTTCATGAAGCAATTGTAGCAAAAAGGAGAGGAAGGACTAGAAGGAAAACGGAAAATATGCTAAAATTTTGGGAATCCGGGCAAGTGGCTCCCCACAAGAGCTCGCTTTTCGCAAGGTTTACATCCTTGCCTCAAAGTGTCGCTCAGCGGGGCAGGCAGCGGTAGAGCGATTCTTTGGAAAATTCGGACGATTAGCTCAGTTGGTTAGAGCGCGTCTCTGATAAAGACGAGGTCAATGGTTCGACTCCATTATCGTCCACATTTGAGGATTTTCGCAGGAATTGGAATCCCGCAGAAGGGGCGGGACGAAGGAAAAGACCTCTGCGAAGCCCTTTTTAAACTGGCAAAAAAGCTGCCGGAGAAAAAGGATAATAAAGTGGCCGAAAAACGCAAAAATTTAAAAGTACAAAATCTTAAATGGCGCATCGAGTGGACTCAGTTCGGATGACTCCTCACTGCCTCGGTGCGCCATTAAAAAAGTCATCCGACAAAAACTGAGTCCACTTCTAAATATACACTCTTTCTCAGATAAATAAAATGGTATACGACAATTTAAAACTTCCTTTGAAAGATAAATAGTGATATAAGTGATTGTAATGATGCTTAGTTGAAATTTAAAACAAATAATATTAGACGAAATGTTAAACATAGAAAATATTATTTCTAAATTTATTTTTTACTTTATAAATTACTCGAATATAGAGAGATTAAATAGTGAATTACGGAATATTAAAAAGTTAGATAAAGAAACTAAAGTAACTATAATGATATCGGCATACAACGAAGGAAATGTTCTCAGACCCGAAAAATCTAACCTTTATCATACTCTTTCCCTGCTATAATCTCAAAAAGATTTTGGTGGGAAATTGCTTTCCGAAGATTTATTTGAGGTGTTAATTATTGATAACGCTTCTACTGATAATACAAGTAAAATACCCTCTATTTTTCTGAAAAAATACCCGAAATTTAAATTATTATTATCACAAGAAGATAAAAAGGGGGTTGAGTACGTAAAGAAATATGGATTTGATCTTGCCGTCTATCGTTTTTTTGAGAGTTACAAGGAATCACTTCTGAAAAAAAGAATTCCTGAATACATAATAGCTTCTATAGATGCCGATACTGAGAAAATCGATCGATATTGGTTAGCCAAGATTATTAAAAAAGCCCATTCGAAGGACGCTAACTGTTATGGGGGCGAAACGAGATTTCCAATAAGAATAAGGAGGGGTTTTCCTAAGGCTATTAGTTTGCTAGATGAATATATTTCCCTTTCCAAGCATGGGGGAGATATGTATTTGGGAAACAAAGTAGTTAGTCTTGGGGGTTTATCAAAACTCTTGATAGTTATGTTATATTCTCTCCACGTAGATTTTTACAAAACCCGTTAGCTTTTGTCTCCGGTTTCTCCTATAGGCATGGACTAACAGATATTAGAACAGATGTGGACGCTAGAGATTTAAACCTTGAGGAATTTAGAAAAGCTCAAAATTATAGAAGGAGAGAATTGATAAGAACTCAAATTATTCTTCAATCTATTTTGAAACCTAATGTGGTTTTAAACAATAAAAACGAAGATTTCTTTAATTTACTATTCATAAGTGGCAAGAATTTTCAGAAATTTAAAGCCGATTTACTAGATTTGCTTGGTAATCCTGTTTTGCAATCGGTGGATGTTCTGATGGAAAAGTATTCAGGTTTATTATGGAATTCAATCTTCAAAAGACATTCTATCCAGCGTTTCAAAAGAAAAGTTTCTGTCTAATAAAATAGAAATTATTATGGGCAAGGCTAAAAAAGTCTGTTTGGGTCGATCTTTAAGTTCCCACTCTCTCTGGCTTCCATCGTGAAATAAAATTATAGAGCCAAGACGAACATTTTCTTCGACATTTTTAATGATATCATTTTTACTAGAATTCCAATCTCTAGAATATACGTCGAGGTCTTATAAATCTTGGTTTGATTCCAATAACTTTTTCTATTACCTTCTCGGCTTTTCCAAAGTCTCCTTTTCCATATTGTGGGTGGGAATACGAATGATTACCTATCAAATGCCCTTCTCGAAAAATATTCATCACTACATGTGGCCATCTTTTGGCCCATCTCCCAATCAAAAAGAAATTGGCCTTTATTTTATGCTTATTCAGAAGGTCTAAAAATTTCCTTGTCCAGTAGGGATTAGGTCCATCATCAAAAGTTAATGCGATTTCGCTTTTGTTTCTTGTTGCATGGTTATAGCTTTTCATAAATTATTAATTCCAAATATCTTAATAGCACTTTTTAGAGCAATCTCCATTATTGAGCCAATCCTTAATTTGTCTTGGTTATATTGGTAAATTTTTTTTAACTTGTTATTTTCTCTTTTCCATAGGATCAACCTTCCATTATTGGAATCAGCTACGATCACATCCCTTTCCTGTGTAAAAATCGCATCTTGCACCCAATCAAAATCAGAACTAATTTGTTTTTGTATTTTGAAATTTTTATCTAAAATAAATACTCTATTTCCTTTTGTATCACTTACAAGATATTCATTATTGCTCGATTTAATTCCGTGGGGATTTTTTAATCCTGACAACAAAATCGTGGCTCTGTTTGTTCGCTTGTCGATTTCAACTAAGCTGCCTTGATGGAAAAACACGGCAAATATTTTGTCTCTACTCTTCTGTAAAATACTGTTTAGGTGAGTAGTGTGCAGAGGCGTGCTAAATTCAACTCCTTGAAGTTTTTTACTATAGTCTAAAGTTCTTATTTCTCCATTTTTCGATATGGGAAAACCGTTCTCGGGGGCAAACCAATGCCATAAATTCTCTCTCGGTCTTTCGGGATCTACCTCAAGTATCGCGTCAACTCCCGTACTTGCAACTAATAAAGTATTCCTTGAGGTAAGTGAGATTCCGTGAATACAATTAAAAAGGTTATTGTTGAGCTCTCTAACAACTTGGCCATTTCTTATTTCATAAATCCAGTGATCACTTCC
>Ga0210006_1003098_pt1 | contig 10568 bp, 12 predicted proteins | sample CryGey02umfilter_2_FD_185452 | JGI IMG/M metagenome (GOLD analysis project Ga0210006, IMG submission 185452) | Groundwater microbial communities from aquifer in Utah, USA - Crystal Geyser 4/10/14 0.2 um filter (SPAdes) (version 3) | ecosystem: Environmental > Aquatic > Deep subsurface >... | reverse complement strand
CCAATAATACTGACTACGCCAAGTGCCGTCATTCGAACAGATGACAAATTTCCCAGAATTTTTTCATATTTTTCCTGCTCTTTTATTGAAGCGAGTGAGTCATACACAAACGCCTGAATTGTTCCGGACTCAAATGTACCGCCAAATGTGGTGAGTGCGACCCCCATCGCAAGAATCCCAAAAGATGGTGCAAATCCCATGGTGAGATTCCCCATCGCGCACAAGAAAAATGCAATGATAAGCGTCTTCTTTTTTCCGAGTAAATCTCCGATTGCACCGGTTGGTATTTCACCCAAAAAAGAAGTTGTGATCATAACAGACTCTAAGATTCCAATCCCTGCATAATCTGTAAATCGCAGATAAAAGAGCACCCATATAGCAATCCAAAACCAGCTATAATTTAAGGCAGTGAGGATGTATACGAGGGTAATATTCCGTTTCATTTGGCGCTCCATAGAGGTTATTATAGCAAGGATATCATCATTGATTATTGGTCATTCAATACCATACTTCCTGTAAGTTCAATAGAATTATAGAAGGTTTCAGAAAATAGATGCACATTATTTATCCAAGCAGCTTTACCTGATATATTTGCTTGTTGAATAATCCTCTGATATCTTTCAAATGGATAATTTCGTGATCGAGATTGATATAATAATCCAATAGAATTATTTCTGTCTTCCGATGGTTGGTCATACGTTGTTGTTAGTTGTTGTGCAAGTTCGGTCCACGTCCCGGCTTCAAGCCAGTCAAACGCAACATGATCTCTGGATGAGCGGTTAAATTGTGTATTAAAATGAGTTGCTTGGGAAAGTACTTCTCCATTTTCAAGAGGAATGCTAATCGGTGCTGCGGTATTGACGATAATACTTTCTGATCCAATTGGTCCAAATTCAAATATTGCCCGAGCAGGGACAGCAAATTTTGGTGTGCCAAATGGTAAAAGCGCAAGATATGTGATTCCCCTGCTATGAACAATGCCAGCAGATTCAGGTTTTTGGGTGTTGTATTCTTGTAATGCCGATGGGAATGTCGTAAAAAAACTATCAAGCGCTCCCCAATTGAGTCGTGTTGGATATGGAACTGGAACGGCTCCAGCACCATGAATTTGTCGTCCGTTTCTTTGAAAACCTTCATTAAGGCTGTATTTCCCTCCTTGTGAATACTGAGGAAGAAATACTTGAATAGTTGTTGAATTTCCATCAGGAGTCGTAAGGCTTTGTGCATAATAGTGCTTATTTCTTTCTTCTGAAGATTCACTGGAAATGGGAGATGTTATTTGAATAAACTGTTGTATAGCAGATGCATCAATAGTCTCTTCAATATATCCGGCTTCCAAGAAGGGTGTTTCATTAAGCAACTGAAGTACTTCGTCTGGTGATCGTTCAGAAAGTGATATTGGCCTTGGTTCTTGATATGGATTGTCCGGTGCATGTGATGTTGCTGCTGTTCCACTATCTCCCCCACACGCAGCATTTAAAGCTACTGCTGCAAGGATTGATGATAAGATAAGAAATTTTCTCCGAGACATTCCTGGAGTTCGTGGAATGATTGGTGCTATATCTGCACGTTTATTCTGTAAACCTTGTTGTGATATTTGATTCTTGAAAGCTTCTGACATATTTATTATAAATGGGAAGTATATATTATAGGATATTAACACATGATTTCAAATCGAAAGTGCAAATACCATATATTAAGTGGGAGCTTATCCCTTGATAGGGTGGTAGCAAATTGACTCGGCATCAAGCCGATTTGAATATTCAAGATACGGTACGCCCATCAGGATCTATTGACTATAGGATAATATTTGGTATACTCTTTTTATGAATATTCAATATGTATTTTCAAAAATAAATATGAATTATTTCAAAGCAATGAGCAGAAGTAAAGTTGCGGTTGTCCTATCAGCATTGGTATTATTAGGAATAATGACTATTATAGGTTCTTTGTGGTTCAGGAGTTTCTCTGCTAACACAAATAAATTATCCGATACTATTGAATCACCGTCGACAGAAAAACCAGAAACAGAGAATCTTAATGGTGATATTGATTCGAAAAACAATAAGCAATCTTCGTTTACCGGATTCATTTCACACGTTTTTGGTGGCAATGAGGAAAGGTCTACTCCAACCCCTACAATGGGAACGGAGAATTCCAATTCTTCTGAAGCATCAAATACACCATCCGCAAGTCCGACAAAATCTCAAACACAAAAAATACCAAGTGTATCCTCCACTCCAACAGCCACCCCATCCATAATGCCAAAACAACTATCGCCAACTCACACAGTGCAACCAACTCAGTCGCAAACGGTAGTTCCGACCGATGCACCAACGCAAACGCCTGTTCCGTCAGAACCAGAAAACACATCAATCAATATGAGTTTAAACTCTTCTTCTCAAGCAGTATCTTCAGGTCATGGATCAGTGAGTGGACAAGTTAAAAAGAATACAAATGGGTATTGGGATTTTGATGTAACTGGAACCTTTACTAATCTGCAGCCAAATCGGAGATATCAGCTTTGGTTTTGTGGAACAAATTGTTCAAGTAACAGTTCTTCGCGATTTACCTCAGACAGTCAAGGCAATGGAAGTTTTTCAAATGTGACAATAAATCACGCTCAGGGAAATGATCCGCTCAGGAGAGTTGTTTTGTGGGAGCAGCCAGAAAATGGAACCGAGATTGTTGAAAATAGCACCACCTGTTATCAGGTAAGTAATAATTCCCCGACCTGTCTTTCATCAGGAATATCGTTTTAAAATAGAGAATTTGGATTTTTATGTCCCAAACTGTCGATCTCCGGCGTCCCCCAGTCCGGGAAAAATATATCCGGGAGGAAAAGAGTCGTTTTTTGTAGTTAAGCGCTCGTCAATTGCGGCAACATATATCTGCACGTCAGGATGATTTTTTTGAACTTCTGCTATGCCTTCTGGTGCTGCAATGATTCCAATAAATGTGATTTTCTTTGCTCCCCATTTTTTGAGAATATCTATCGTTGCGGTGACTGATCCTCCGGTTGCAAGCATGGGGTCAATCACAAATATGCGATCAATACTGCACGTTTCCGTTAATTTATTGTAGTATTCAATTGGCTGAAGTGTTTTTTCATCACGATACAGTCCAATATGCAATACTTTTGCATTTGGTAAGTATTTCAAAATACCATCCACCATGCCAAGACCCGCTCTCAGAATTGGCACAATGCCACTTTTCTCACCGACGTGCTGAGTAGTTGTTTCTACTAAGGGAGTTTTGATTCTGATCTCTTCAGTAGACATATCCATTGTGGCTTCGTAAGTAAGGAGTGCAGAGAGTTCACTTATCAGTTCCCGGAAGAGTTTAGGTTTTGTATTGACATCCCGAAGAAGTGAAAGTTTGTGGGCAATAAGTGGATGTGTTGAGGGGTGAACATTTTTCATACATTTATTGTACCTTACTTCCCCACCCATCTGGCATAGGTGACAATGATAAATCCAATCCCCAGAAATGCAAGTCCAAAACTCTGCAACATTGAGACTTTTTCTTTAAAGAATATTGCACTTAAGATTGTTGAAAGAAATATTGCTCCCCCAAATACAATGGGGGCAACTATTCCCACTTTATTAAGACTATAACTTTTATTAATTGCCAAGGTAAACAGTGCGATTGAAGCGCCGGCAAAAATTGCAGCAATAATACCGTATTTAGAATCGTGTATATTAATTTTCGATACGTAAGGGATAATTATTGCAATAGGAAGAACTGCAGACATGATATTCATAATCGCGGTGATAAGACTACTATCTGCATTACGTGACGCGTATGCACCAAGCAGTGTTGTGGCCGTATATAAAAGCATTGCTGCAATGATGTAGATCATATTATTTCCATTATACAATATGAGAATGAATACTCTCATTTTTGGCATACATCATTGCAAGCCGATCAATACCTAAGCCGACACCTCCATAGGTATGTCCCTTCATCAGTTCGAGCGATCCCAAAAACGCTTCATCAATCGGCATTTTTGTGGTCTTGTGCTCCTTTTCAAACTGAGCTCTGATGGATTTTGTATCAGTATTTTCAGTATTCCCGTTTGCCAACTCAATGCCATGAATGTATAGTTCAAACCGTTCTACGAAGAATGGGTTATTTTTTTGTACGGTGCAAAGGGGAGAAATTCGTGCAGGAAAATCAATAAGAAACAGCGGCTCTTGAGGTAATATCGGCTCAATCTCACTCACAAATAGCTGATCATAGAGTTCTTGCCAAGTTGTATTTCGTTCAACGGTAAAACCTTTTTCTTTTGCAATTTTTCTCAATAATGAGTCATTAGCCGCGAGAGTACTGAGCTTTTCACCACATATTTTTTCAAAAATAAGTTCAAGAGAAAATCGAGGAAAGTGTTTGTTTTTTACCATCATATGACGTGACATCTGTGCGTCTATAATACCGAGAAGCACCTCCACCTCAGCCATGATGTCTTTGTATGTCGCATCTTTTCGGTACCATTCAAGCATCAAAAATTCATGTGCATGAAGGGGTCCAATCCGCTCATAATTGCGAAAAGACTGAGAGATTGCAAAACAGTTTCCGATGCCTTGAGATATCATCTGCTTGATTCCTTTTTCAGGAGACATTGGTAGGTAAAAAACTTCTTTAGCATCTTCAAAGGTATGGGTTGTGGTGAATGGTTTCAAATGTGGTTCAAGAGGCAGAGCGGAGTTGAGAATCGGTGGAATCACTTCATGAAAGTCACGTGAATAAAAAAAATTTCGTACTATTTTGATTATTTTTTCCCTGATGAAATAACTTTCCATATTAGTTCATTTTATTAATTATATGTTTTATCCCACACATAAACTCTGTTTGGCTACATCCAAGACACGGTCCACCAATACGGTTCCTGAGGGAGTAAACCAATTTTTCTATGGGGTCACCAATATTCCCTATAGGTCTAAATCCCTCACAACAACCGTATACTATTCCAGTTGAAGCAAGAGATATTTGATAACATCCGAGTTCTTTTGGAGGAAATGTATTTCGAGTCTGCATGATTTGAACAAGTTCGCTATCTGTCAGATAATCGAAGCCCGATATTTCGCCTTCAATGTTTGAGATAGGATGGTGTGCCAAATAAGATGGGGGTTTACGAGGATGATAAGTTATGGATACTTTTCCAAGCTCTTGCCTCATGTAATTTTCAAAAATATCTATTTGGTCCATATTTTGCTTCGTCACGATGCTAAAAATTTCGGTATGAAGGTTTAGTTTGTGTGCTTTTTTGAGAAAATGCATACTTTTATGAAAGTTTCCCGCACCTCTATTTGAGTCGTGATATTCCGCTAGTCCGTCTATTGATACAATAAGATTGTTCAAATTGGGTAGAACTATTTTGTCAAGATGGTCGATTGTTCCATTGGTGATCGTTTGAGTAAATATTCCCCTTGAGTTAAGGATATTGAGCAGATCAGTATAGTATTTTAGAGCAAAAACTTCCCCTCCACAAAACGTAATAGTTTGCAGATCGTACTCATTTTGATACCGATCAATAAAATCGAGAATCTGCTTTTGAGTTAGGATGGGGTCGGTTTTTTTGGTATAGCAGATCTTGCATCTAAGATTACACTTTTCGAGTGGATTGATATACAGGTGGCGAAGAACTTGATTAAGCTGTTTCTGATAGCGAGCATTGTTTGTATCCATAATGATTTTTTAAGTTGTGAATTTGAATAGTAGCAGGTATAAGTGGGTTTGCAAGAGGGTTTGCTCAATTTTTGAAGCTACGATTTCTTCTAAATACATACTGATCCCCAACATTATAAAAAACTTCATACTTGTTGTCGCTCGAAAGATTCTCGAAAAGGGTTTCTTTATTGTCGATCCCAAGGAGACCGCTTGGATTCTGCCCCTCTCTCATATCAATAACTATGTACTCTGGATCGTGTTCTGTATAGGTATCTCTCAGAATCCAAATTTCTTTATGGTGGAGAAAGTATGATGCAAGATTGTTTTGCGCAGAGACGGTGGCATCGATTGGTACCTGTGATACGAGATCTCTCAGAAATTCAAAGTCAGAAGTGTGCTGGTAAAAAGCAGGATGCACGGTAAGGATAAGTGGCCCTTTGTAAATATATAAGTTGAGAACAAAGCTTAGTAGTAGGATAAATCCTGCAATGAGGATTTCAAATTTCTGAATGTACTTTTTGCTCACATTTTTCATACCTATGAGGGTTGCTATGGCAAACGTGGGAGCGATCTCTGCATTGTAATGAAGTCCTAAATCCCACCTTGTGGATCCTGATGTGAGGAATCTACTTGCAAAATTGAGGAAAATGTGTGGAAGAAGCGATGGTGACAATAGAGGTAAAAATGAAAAATTCAAGAACGAACGAACGATTGTCTCCATTTTGATCGGCGGAGTGAAAAGGTGAGAGAGTATTTTTCCTGGTTCATTTGGAAGATTTATGGGGGTTATATACCCTACTCCCGACAGACTTGGTAGGACATATTTAAGAACAAATATTCCCCATATTAATGAAAAGAGCATTGTGAAAATCCCCAGCCGTCTCCATTTATTGTAAAAAAAGACGAAAAAACCTGTCGAAAATCCAAAAATAAATAAGCTTTCCTTAAAGCCAAGTGACAGTATTAAGAATATGATAAACCACTTCTTTGATTTTATTATTATTGCCCAGTATGTAGCGGCAAATGCTGCCGAAGCCACGGTAAGTTCATGAAAATCGGAGTACATGGCATTTTGAGTACCCAAATAAAGAAAATACACCCCAACAACGGCACATGATAGTACAGAATTTTTAAGTATTTTTAACCCTGTCTTGTAAATGATATATCCGCTAAGTCCTATCGCAATGCTCGGTACAATAAGAAGTGCTTCGCTTCGATCCGTAAACCAGTAAATGGGTGTAAGGAGAAAAATAGACGGGTTAAAATGATCCGCAAGACTTATTTTTCCACCGACTATGAAATGATCAATGATGGGAACCTTAAAATGAGCTAATTCCCAGATTGGCCTATCAAAAAAACCAAAATCATAATACCCGAGATCAAACTGCCAGAAGCGATTCAGGTTGATGAGAATTCCAGCGAGGGCATAAAGTGCACACATGGCGATTGCGGCAATATGGATATTTCTATCAGAAAGAAGATTGTGAAAGAAGTGCAATTTTTTCATGACGATCTTCATATGGTAAGTATACAAGTGATCCTCATGGAAAATACAAATATTTATCTCTTACCCTCCAAACGTAAATGCAAATATTTCTGTTCCTGGAGTCTGGAAGTTGAGCTGTAAGATTGCTTCCTGCTTCTTATCAAAGCTTACGAGGTGATAGAGTCGTGGCTTATCTATGGTCACGTACTCATTCTGCACGTCCTTCCCTGCGTTCTCAGTAACCACTTGATCATTTACAAAAACGGCAATTTGATCTTCCGAAGAAACTGGCGTAATCACCAAGTACACATCTTTTGCAAAGAAATTAAACAGCAACCCTGCACCCGACTCCCCCACTTTGGCAGATTCAGATGAAAGATCCCAGTTACCGACAAAAGCAAAATTATTGACTGGTAATGATTTTGGTAGAGTAAAACTGTTGTTACCATTTGTCGCTTGCTCAGGCGATGCAAGTCCAGCAATGCGAGAAAGACCGAGGTATGTCTCTGGAGTCTGACCTCCTGCGGATCTGGTTTCAGGAATATCCAGGAGCGCGTCCAAATCAGTCGCCCCATCTTGCTCTTTATTCAATCCAGCCTCTTTCAAAAGTTTCTGAATATTTTTTTCAGTAACATCGTAGTCCCCTTCTCCAAAATGTGTATAACGAATTATGCCCTCTGCATCTACCAAATATTTTGCTGGCCAGTAATGATTGTCATAGGCGCGCCACGTGCCAAAGTTATTGTCTTGCGCCACCGGGTAATTGATTTTGTACTTCTCTAAAGCCCCAGCTACATTTTCCGTTTTCTTTTCAAATTCAAATTCGGGCGTATGTACTCCGATGACTACAAATCCTTCATCTTTATATTTTTCATACCAGCCAGTGACATAAGGAAGTGTTCGAATACAATTTATACACGTGTATGTCCAGAAATCAATGAGCACAACTTTTCCCTTCAAATAATCCATAGTCAAAGCCTCAGAATTCAACCAATGTTCTATACCTGTAAAATCTGGCGCTTGCCCTATATATGGAAGATTCGTATCTTTCGCCTGAGGAAATGCCATGGTCGGCGCGACTTCTATCGAAGTCTCTTTTTGAGGATTATTTCTTAGAGTGTCGAGTTGTTTTGTAACGCCGTCATTCGTTTCTAGTTTTGTAAGAAAGCTAGAGTAGGAAGGGAATGCATTCAGAAGATTTGTTTGCAGATTCCTATCGTACCCTGTGGCAATAAGTATGGCGGTAACAATCATGATAACACCAAATACTTTTTGAATAGTGCCAGTATGTCGAGACAATTTTCTCGATGAATTGAACAAGCGTTGTCCAAAAAGTGAGAACACAAAGAGAGGAATTGCGACACCAAGCATATATACAATCATGACGAGAATAAGGTCAAACGATACCGCACGCGTTGCAGCAAGAGTAGCGATAGTGGCAAGTATTGGTCCGGCGCATGGGGTCCACACCACACCAAGCGATAATCCTGTGAGAAGCCCACCGCGAAATCCAGAATTTCCTGATCCTGACGAAGGAGAAAATTTACTGCTTAATTTTGATACTGCTCCTTCTAAATAGGCGCCGAATGCGGGAATAATTAAAGTCAAACCAAGCACGGCAATGATGCCAACTGATATATAGCGAAGCCACTCGGTGTCAAACGGGATGATTCGCACCACATAAGCAATGGAAAGAGTAAGAATTGAAAAACTTATGACAACTCCCAAAGTTACCCCCAGTGGTCGGCGATGTCCACCGGTTGCAGACGAAGATAGAACAATAGGGAGAATGGGCCATATACAAGGGGCGGCAATAGTCACGAGACCCGATAAAAACGCAAATAATAACAGTGTTGTCATAAGCAGTTAAATTTATATTAGGTGCTGTCCCGCCTTTGGCGGGACAGCACAATTGTTTCTTAATATTCCATCGCTTCAGTAGGTGATGTTTCCATCATTTCTTTCTCTTCTTCCATCATAACATCTTCTTCTTTGACGCTTTCATCTTCCATCATAACACTCTCTTCTTGTACTACTTCATCGTTCATGGCGGGTGTGGCATCTTTTTTCATCATTGTCCAGCCAAGAAATCCAATGATCAGTACGCCAACGACTACGAATATTAGTTTCATATTCATATATAGTTCACCTACCTCTCTAGAATGTAATTTATAATTGCGTTCTTGTATATATACTTCCTATCACCTTAGCAAGCATTCCTATTACCAATGCAAACACCAACCACATATCGAGAGTATGACTTAGTGTTTGAACTATGATTCCCACCACAAGCATCGTGGTAATGGTTAAAAATGCATATCTTCCCACGATAAATTTATGAAGATGCTCTCGTTCATCTGTAGCTTTTTCTTTCCATAAAAAGGTTCCAAAAAGCACAAATGCTATAATGAATATAATAAGAATCACCATGTGAAGTGGAGTTGGCATCCAAAACATGTAGGGATTTGCAAGTAAGATAAGGGCAATAATCAAAATCAGGGGCAGGGTTATGTCTGATAGGTATTTCATAGTATTGGTTAATCAATAAGTATGGTAAATAATTCTTCTACTGTTACTTGAAAATAACGAGCTAGTTTCAGCGCAAGTGCCACCGAAGGGGTATATCTCCCCTTCTCTATGGCAAATATGGTCTGTCTGGTTACGCCTATAGCGTCTGCCAAATCTTGTTGAGTTATATTGCTTTTGGTTCTTTGTTCTAATACTCGACTTAAAACTTGTCCTTTCATAAGAGTAGCACGAAGAATTTAATATGTAAAGTTTACTTTACATATGAGAGATGTCAAGAAGGTTTGACGCCACAAAACATATACGGTATAATTACCTGATCACGATGACCAAGTTAAGTAGCCTAAGGTTTCGACCGACCGCTGATCTTGGTCTTCTTTTTTATCAGCGATTCTTTTAGCTCAGATATTTCTACAATATATTGGTTGAATTTTCGAAGAAGACTTGAGTATTTTTTATTGGGAACAAGTACACGACGAAGTCTTTTCTGATCTACCAAATACTCAATCAGACAATGAAAATCTCCATCTCCTGAAACGATGATAGCCTCATCGAAATGATCCTTCTCTATCATTGTGTGAAGAACAAGTTCGGCGTCGACATTCCCTTTGATTTTCGTTTTCCCACCCGTATGAAACTCAAGTGTCGGTTTAAAAATAAGGATGTAGCCATGCTTTTGTAAATCTGCATAGAGCATCTCATTGCCAGATACGTGCCCGATAAAAAGAAATGCCTCCTGAACGCGATACTTATTCCTCAAATAAAGTCGAAACTTTTTGAAATCTAGTTTCCACCCCATACTTCTGACGCCCAAATTCAAATTTTGACTATCTATAAACGCATAAATGATGGGATTTTTCCTTTTCATTACTATAGAGGTTTAATT
>Ga0210006_1003097_pt1 | contig 10568 bp, 12 predicted proteins | sample CryGey02umfilter_2_FD_185452 | JGI IMG/M metagenome (GOLD analysis project Ga0210006, IMG submission 185452) | Groundwater microbial communities from aquifer in Utah, USA - Crystal Geyser 4/10/14 0.2 um filter (SPAdes) (version 3) | ecosystem: Environmental > Aquatic > Deep subsurface >... | reverse complement strand
AACTGGGGCACCATCTTCTATCTCTTTTAAAATCTCTATGATTTGCTTCTCGCTAAACTTACTTCTTCGCATGAATACTCCTGATTTATTTTATCAGAATTATTCCGTTCTAAGTGGTACTGTTTTTAGGGAGGCTTACAATTGCAGCGAAAGTTCCTTGAAATGCAACGAATAACAACTCAGGAATACTACCTTTGAGTGTTTCAGAACCAATTCCTGAAAGTAAGATTTTCCCTGTACCAATAAGGTCTCCATCACCAAATGCGATTGAGTAACCAACTAAAACCCATACCAAAGTACCAACAGCGAATGCACCTAAACTCATACTAACAGTGTTTATAACATTTTTAGAACGTGTAAGTCCTCCGTAAAATAGAGCAAGTCCAGCAGGAGTCATTAACATAACCAAAGCTGTAGCAACTAGTATCCATGCAGTATCTGCGCCGCTTAATGTATCATCAGCTAAAACCAGTGAAGGTAGAGCCAATAAAGCAAAAAAGTATTTTTTCATCATTTATCCTTATTGTTAAACTGACAAATTATACAAACTAAATGGAGTGATTAAGTGCAGATTGCTGATTAATTTTTAACCAGTTGATGTTGCTTTTCCTATTATGCGCTTTTTCGAAAGCAGAAGAGTTGTGCTTTTTTGCCATGCATATTTGTATTTTAGTAAAGTTGCAGGTATAATTCATGAAAAAAAAGAGATATTTTGGAAATAGGGTTACTTATAAAATCTGCAATGGGCTTGATTGTAGTTCTAGGTCTTTTAATCTTTCTGTTCTTCTTGCCTTCAAAGCAGAAAGTTGTTCCTGTTGCTAAAGCCCCTGCAAACGGAGACAAAAAGCCAGAGCAACTCAATACAGATATGGAATCTTTAAAAGCTATTATCAAGAGTAAGCACTCAGATGCGAAAAAGCTTAAAGAAGCACTTGATTTAGTTATAAAGTATCATGGTACTATCCCAAAAAAATTAGGAGTACGTCCTCACCCTGGTTTTGATATATATATGGATATACTCTTTACCATTTGCCGTCATCCAAATACAAACAAAAACCTTATCGTTGGTTTTGATTCACAATTAGTAAAGCTTAACCCCGAATATAAAAAAGATATTAGTGATGCGATTACTCGAGGGCTCAACTCCAGAGGAGCGTGATTGCTACGCTAAAGGAATCATCTCGGTTGCTCTTCCTTGAATAGTATAAATATCTTTTTTCTGTAAGCTTTCAAGTGTCTTCATATCCATAACGCTGGTTGCTATCAGAGAGATGCCAACTGTATCTGTTATAAGTCGTAGAGCTGAGAGTGCTTGAGAACTTTGATTGAGCAAGAAACTCGCTTCTGCTTTTATATAGATAGGTCTTAAATCTTGGAGATAGGTATAGTCAGTACTCTCTCCTATAAACTCATAGATACCAATCTCGATATTGTGTTTTTCAAAAAGAAGTTTGTAGCGTTTCACCTGCTCTGAATTTTCTCTTGCCATCTTATCTGGAAGTTCAATAATGAGCCCAAATGGAAGAAGAGCAGCACGGTTTTTAAAAAGGCTAGAGAGCTCTTCATACGTTTCTGCAAGATTTAAGTACTCATAGGAGAGTCGGATAGAACAGGTTGCACCTGCAAGTTTTTTATCTGGAGTTGTAAACATCATATTGATGATATTCTTATAGATATCAGAACTTAATCGCACTTGATTTGCAGATGCCATAAATTGCCCGTATGAGTAGGTAGTTCCATCTTCTGTTTTAAGAGAAATACTTAAAACATTGTGCGCAATTCTATGTGCTTTTGAATCTACAACAGTCCAAGCTGCAAAAGTAAATTTATTTAACTTCAGGGCAGTCTGAATAATCTCTTTCCAAGCTTCTTTCCCCATTACCTCTTCTAAATCATCCGAACACTCTAAGTGAATTTTTGTAGTACTAAATTTCGCTTGAGAGAGTGCGTAGTCTGCAGCGGAGAGAACTTTACCGATAGTTTGCATATAGTTGTATTGATAAAGCCCTATAGAGAGGTATGTCTCTTGTGTATTAAGCCCACATGCTACTATCTCATCTGTAATTGCTTTATGAATCACAGTTGCGATTTCTAAAGCATCTTCCGCTTGACAATCAGGAAGTAAGATAGAAAATTCAGTACCATTGAGTCGTGCAACAATAGAAGCTTCGTAATTACTGGCATTGGCTAAAAAGATATTGGCTATTTTTATAAAGAGCTTATCGACCTCTTTATGGCCGATTGCCGCATTTGCTTCTATCACTCCATGGATTGCAATCATCATGTTGATTCCAGATTTTGAGGAGGCATCTATTTTGAGGTACTCTGGTAATTTACTAATAAGATATTTACGGTTTTTAAGTCTTGTAGCTGGATCAATATATTCAAGTTCCTGCTGTTTTTTAAGCTCCTCATTTCCTTTGTCAAACATAGCTTTGGCTTTAAAAACCATTTTGTTGATACCCAAAACAACATCTTTAAACTCTTTTGTATAAGGGATATCATGCTGAATAATAAACTCATTTCTTATAACCGCTTCTGCTTGGTGTTGAACTTTACGCAAAGGTTTTAAAATCGCGATAAGAACACCATAGAGGACACTTAAAGCAACAAGAGCAATAATGCCAAAGGAGAGTAGTAGGTTAATTAGAATCTGGTAGAGGGCATTGTAAACATAGGTGATATCACTTTGAACATTTAAGATACCTACTTGACTCCATCCAGCAGATACATTTGCAGAGGTAACAGGTGCTACAATATTTACAATATCAAAGAACCACTCAGGAACATCAATATGCTCAGATTCATTTTTTCTCTCATAGAGGATAACATCATCCACATCCACAAGGGAGATTGCACGATAGTTTCCACTGTCAAAGTTTGCATTTATCATTGTGGACATGATTGATACATCACCGTTTGCAGTTCCAAGGGAGAGACTCAGAGAACTTGCAGTATTTTTTGCATCCAAATAGAGTCTCTCTTGAATATCTTTATTTGCACTTTTAAAGTTAAGTACAAACACAGTCGTTAAAATAATGAGGAGAAACACTGAGAGCATTAAAGCTATCTGTCGAAAGAGGGTCATATTTTTTTCCTTTGCATGTTGAGTTTGAGTTCATCCCACTTTTTGTGAGATTTTTCCTGTTTTGATTTTTTTAAAGTTTCACCATTGAAATTGTAGATAGGAATCAGGTCTTTTCGCTTGGAGGCGGGAAAGATTCTTCGATTATTGTTATCTAAAATAAGTGGTTCACTTCGAGGTGTTTTAAAGTAGGTTAAAACCATGTGTGTCTCTTTAAATTTTGTAGATTTAACATAGGTGAAAAAAAGTTTTTCCGCAGGCATACCAAGATATCTCAAAGCAAAATATTTTGCTATGACATAATCTTCACAGTCTCCCATATCTTTACCTAAAAATTCATAAGGCGTTGCCCAATAATCTTTTTGCCCATAGGTCTTAATATCGGAGGAGTATTTTACTTCGTTGTAAAATTCATTTACAGCGTTGAGTTTTGCCAAATCGTCCTCTGTTGTGACCGAATCTAACGATTGTTGGAGAAAGAAAAATCTTTTTTTTGCAAACATTTTATACTTTGCTGCGATGGCTTCTAGTGTTTTTGCGTCAGTATAAGGCTCTTTTGCGAAAGAGAGGTTAACAAAAATGGTAAGCAAAAAGAGCAGTTTTATCATATTCATTCGTTGTTTTTCTTTTTTAAATTATTATACTTAAAGTTGTCTTTTGTTAAAGCCTGAGCTTCTCTCTTGAGGATGAAGCACATAATTCTCGGCATGTGGTTTTAGATATGGAGGGATAGCTCTGCCTTTAAGTTTCATCATATCTTCAAGCATAGTATTTGCAACCAGTTTAGCGTCAAGCTGCTTCACCTCTGTCAAATAGGTAAAGAGGAGTTCCCCTAATCTTTGAAGTGAAATTTTCCAAGTTGCGTTTGTCTGTTCATAAATCCACATGCCAAAGTCATAGAAGTTTTCATACACACTCTTCTCTTGCCAAAGAAGGGTAATACTCTTTTTAAAGTTTCCGCTATTGTAGGTTAAATCCCAGAATCTGGCGAATCGTTTCATGATTTGTATATCATTAAAACTTAATAGATTGTTTTTTAAAATGTCATAAGGTGGAGTGTCGCTATAAATCATACCATGCAGAGTGTCGTGACGGCTGATATGCGTTCCAGAGAGTTTTTTGAGTATGCCTATTTGGATTTCGCAACTGCTTAGTTTTACGAGTTCATCGAGGTTCTTTCCAAAACTCTCTAAACTTTCACCTGGGAGTCCAACAATTAAATCCAGATGGATATGCGCCTCTGTTTCATTCTCTAAAAAGGAGATATTCTCTCGCATCTTCTCAAGATGCAGTACCCTTGAAATATTATGTGCAACCTCTGTGTTTAAGGTCTGTATCCCTATCTCTAACTGGAGTGCGCCATGTGGAAACTTTGCTATCTTTTCTCTAAGTGAAGCGGGAAAATGGTCTGGAACCACTTCAAAATGCGCAAAGTAGGGCGGCTCTTTTTCTAAAAAGAAGTCTAAAATTTGATTTGCTGTTTTCATGTTGAGGTTAAAAGTTCTATCTACAAACTTGAAGTTCCTCGCTCCTCTTTGCCAAAGAAGTTCAAAGGCATCAAGAACTTTGTCCAAGTCAAATGTTCTGACTTTTTCATCCATAGAGGAGAGGCAAAACTCACATTCAAAGGGACAACCTCTGGATACTTCTACATAGATGTAACGATTTTGTATATCTTCATCTGTGTAATATGGATAGGGAAGTTCTATCTTTTTTAATGGAGGAAGTGTCATTTTAATGATTCTTTGAGGAGGTAGAGTATTCTCGAGTAAATTTTTGCAAAGGGAGTAAAAAGCTATATCGCCTTCGCCTTGAATGATAAAATCAGCTTCGTCAAAATTGACACGCATAGGTTCATAGGAAACTTCAGGACCACCTAAAATGATGGTAGTTTTTGGAGAGACTTTTTTGATGATGTGCATAAGCTCAGCAATCTCTTTGGCATTCCAAATATAGACACCAAGCCCTATAATATCTGGCATGTGTAAAAGTATCTCTTCCGTGACACTCTGCATCGCATCATTGATACTAAACTCTAGGATAGAAGTACTGTTTTGAAGTTCATGGAGGTTTGCATAGAGACATCTAAGTCCAATGGCACTGTGCGTATATCTGGCATTTAAAGTTGTAAGGATGATTTTCATAGGTGGATTTTAGCATAAAATACTCAAGCTATACAAAAAGGGGAAAATAGCTTGAGCAATATGAATAATTGTTAGGAGAGTATATCTCTTCTTATGAAAGGGGTAAAACACAATTGAGATGTAAAATTATAATTATAATAAGTTAATGACTAGTTAATAGCCAAGTTGATTCTCCTTTTCGTTGTACTGCGTAAGCATATCATTAAGTTTAGAAAATAACTCAGAGGATGACTCTTCCATCGAAATAAAGTTATCAAGAATAGTTTTTGGATTCTCTCCTTTGAGTGTGGTACCGTTTTTAACAAACTCTAAGTTGCTAAATACAGCGTTATGCACTTTGGCATGAGGTGCATCCATTTCTATAAATGCTTTTGTATGCCCAAACCTCTCTTGACCTCCAGATGTATACCATTTGCCTAAACGGCAGTTATGGTGATTGGCAAATTCTTTAGTAGTATCCCCTGATAACACAGTGGTATATGCTCGAGATTTAAAGAGTATATGATCAACTTTTACCAAACTTGTAAAAAGAAGATTTTGGATTTCGACAGCTCCATGGGATGATTTTTTTGCTAAAGTGTTTAGTTCTGTAAAAGTCTCTTCAAAGTTATGAATAACCTCACTTGAGCTGTTTGCAATTTCAGAAATATGCTCAGAATTTGCTCTCATTTCACTTGCCTCTTGTTTAAGTGAGGCTATATTCATCTCTATCTCTGTTGTAGCTTTTTGAGTTCTCTCTGCAAGCTTACGAACTTCATCAGCAACAACTGCGAAGCCTCTTCCATGTTCACCTGCCCGAGCAGCTTCTATCGCTGCATTAAGCGCTAGTAAGTTTGTTTGGTCTGCAATATCTTTAATAAGTCCAACAACGGTAGAAATTTCACTTGAGCGCTGTTCTAAGCTAAGAATCCCCTCATGACTTGAAGATATAAGTTCAACTAGAGAGTTGAGCCTTTCACCTATCTCTATAACGCTTGAGAGACTATTTGATGACTCTTGGGCAGTTTTATTTGAAAAATCTGCAATTACCTGAGACTCTTCTTGAGATTTCGATATATCTGATTGAATAATTGTTAAACCTTGAGTGATTCCACCACCTAAATCTTGAAGGCTATTTGCTAGCTCACCACTTATTTTTGTTTCATGACCAGCAGCTATAAAAGAGATGGAGTTGTTAAGACTCTCTACTGTATTGTAAAAAACACCGTGCAAGCCAGTAGGGTATGCTCTTCTGTAGGTTTTTCCAGCAGAAGCATTCTCTATGGTCGTTGCGGCTTCTCTCATGAAAACTTCCAATTGGTCGAGCACATGATTGACATGCCAAGCTTGGGTTGATAGCACAGAACCATCATTGGGTATGTGTGTGATTCTATCTTCAAGTTTCCCCTCAGCGGCTCCTTTTAGAACCCTATACATCGATTTTTCTATAGCTGATTGTGAATCTGACCTACTACCTGCGGGGATAAAAATTGAGATAAGTAAAACGAAAAATAGGAGAGCACTTAAAATATAATTTTGAGTCATTAATCCATAAATAAGAACAGCCAAAATGGTAACGAATAGTAAGATAGCCTGATTATTTTTGAATAGAGATGATAAGTTCATTGTAGCTTACTCCTTCTTCGTTTAGTATATCTATTAAAATTTTTGTAGATGCCTCTACTCCACTTCTTTTCTCGGTTTCTAGCATTTTTGCATAAAGAGGTTTGATGATTTCAATTGCCTCAGGGTTTGGTTTTCTTCTAACCGAGTAGTAGCCCACGATTTTGCCATTCTCATCTAGTGAAGCAGTCACATTCGCATATACCCAGTATTCGTTTCCATTTTTGGTTTTGTTTAATACAAAAGCAAATATCTCTTCCTTTTGTACAATAGTGTCCCAGAGTAATTTAAATACTGCTTTTGGCATACTTGGATGACGAATTATACTATGGGGCTTATCAATCAGTTCTTCTTCTGTGTACTCAGCAATCTTCATAAAGGTTTGATTTACATAAGTTATCTTCCCTTTTAGGTCTGTTTTTGAGATGATAAAATCATCTTTTCCTAATTCTAATACCATAAAAATCCCTTTTTTTTTAAACTTTATTTGGAAAAAAGTATAACATGAATTTATATAGATAGCTGTATAATCCCAGAATGAAATTAATAAATATACAGATAGTGTTAAAATAACCCTTATGCAAATGCTTTTAGGATTTTTTTACTTTTTTTACTTTGCAATTGTGGGCGTTTACATCATCTTTATACCAAAAGTGCTTGCCACAAGTGGATATAGCGGGAGTGAGATAGGGATTATATTTGCTGCTGCACCTTTGGTACGTTTTTTATTGCCTTTTGCTTTTATAAAGGGCTTGCAATTAAATGAAAAAACTTTCAATATCTCCCTAATTGCAACCGTTTTAAGCTCTCTTGCCTTCTTCTTTTCTTTAGAGAATTTCTATAGCCTTTTAGCTTCAAGTATAGGTATTGGAGTTGGGATGAGCATGATGCTTCCTTATATTGAAGTAATCTCTCTCTCCTCCGTCGGGAAAGAGCGATATGGAAAAATCAGGCTTTTTGGTTCGGTAGGTTTTGTGCTTGTCGCACTTGTACTTGTGAAGCTTCTAAGCAGTGCGACTGTAGCGTTGTCTTTTTTAGTAGTACTCAGTTTCCTCACCTCTGCGGTTGCTTTTTTTATTGTTAAAAATGCGCATAAAACAGAAGAGAAAAGTAGTGAGATTCAAAATGACATCTCTCTTTTGTCAGATTGGAAATTATGGCTTGGGCTTACACTCATGCAGGTAAGTTTCGGCTCTTTTTATAACTTTTTTACTATCTATGAAACGGATTATGGGGTGAGTTTGGATATGACTATCTATCTCTGGGTTTTTGGGGTTTTAGCTGAGATAGTGATGCTCTTTTATCAGGGAAGGCTTTTACGTGGCAATCTACTTTTGATTTTGCAAATCACAACATTTGCTACTGCCCTTCGATGGTTCATACTCTTTATGTTTCCACAAAATTTAACAGCACTCTTCTTTTCTCAGACTCTTCATGCGCTGAGTTTCGCACTCTTTCACTCTGCGGCGATTAGTTATCTGTTTTATCTTTACAAACATAAAGCACTTGCTCAACTATTTTTCTCTGGAGTAACGTACGGTTTCGGTGGGTTTATTGGTGCTTTGATTGCGGGGTATATCTATGAGTTTTACTCAAATTATCTTTTTCTGAGTTCAACGCTCTTGGCGCTTTTGGCATGTGGATTTTTGTATCTCTTCTCTTTAGAGTTGAGAAAAAAAGCGAATTACTAAAGTGCTATTCGCTTATTAAAGAACCAGTGATAAAAGCCGCTACTAATAATAAAGCTGCTTTAAACGCTACGAGACCTAATATAACTTTTGCTGTAATTTTGTTCATTTTTATTTCCTTTTGTATCTTGGATATGAAAATTATAATCCTAAATAGTCAATGGATGAATAATGGAATTCTATAGGAATGATAATAAGAGGCACAAAGAGTCCAGGCTTATAAAAGCTGTTCAACTCTCTTGCTTATTTATGTGAATATCCATCTGAGGATAAGGAATCGAGATGCCATTCTCATCAAAAGCTAATTTTACATTTTCAAGCATGTCGTAGTGAACATCCCAAAAATCATCATTGCTTGTCCAAGCACGTACTATTAAATTGACACTGTTGTCACCAAGTCCACTGACTGCGACAAGAGAAGGCGGGTCGAGTAAAACTCTAGAATCATTTGCGACAATATTTGTCAAAATCTCTTTGGCAAGTTTTAAATCGTCATCGTAACTGATGCCAAATATATGCTCCACTCTTCGGCTCTCTCTATCGGATAAGTTTACTATATTGTCGCGTATAATAGAGGAGTTTGGAATAATAATAGTACCTTTGTCAAAGGGGAGGATGATAGTAGAGAAAAGGTTTATCTCTTTGACCGTTCCTGAAACTCCTGCTGCTTGAATAATGTCTCCCACTTTAAAGGGTCTAAAGATGATGATAAGAACTGCTGCACCTATGTTTGCCAGAGAGCCTTGTAAGGCTAAACCAATAGCAAGTCCTGCTGCCCCAAAGACGGCGATGAAAGAGTTTGTGTTGATTCCAAGTATACTCAGTGAGGCTAAAACCACCATTACAAGGAGCATAAAATAGATGAGATTCTCAGCAAAACCAACGAGTGTTACGTCTATCTTTGCTTTTAACATTATCTTTTTGCTTATTCGAGTGAGCTTCTTTACAAACCATTTTCCCACAACAAAGATAGCAAGAGCGGTAATAATTTTTAAGCCATATTCACTTGCATAGACAATTGCCATGTCTAGATATTTAGATAGATCCATTACGCATCCTTATTTTTTGAAAGTATATCAAAAGTCTTTTCCACATGCTGAGATATGAAGTGATACTTGCTTAGATGGGGAGACTGAACTTTATGCAGAAGAGGTCTGTATTTGAGGTAGTTCTTCCATACTCTTTTACTTGGATTCTCTCTCTTGCGTTTTATCAACTCAAAAGAGACGGCAGCATTTATGAAACCTTTGAGAAGTTTAACCTCATTATCCTCTTCAAATCTACGAGGAAACCAGATAGCCTCTAAGCTCTCATGTGCAGCAAAAAATTTTGACTCACTTATCTGAGATATAAAGCTATCTAGAAGCTGGTTATGTTCTTGGTAGGTCACTCTTGGGGCTCTTCTAGTAGCATCATGTTTTTTCGCCAGTAGCCTCTCCCGCCTTTGAGCGAAATGCAGTGGTGTTTAGGAAATTTCTCTTTATACTCTTTAAGCCTGTCCAAAGTTGCTTTTCCGCTGTCACAGTAAAATACAAACACACTCCCCTCTGGCTCTTTTTGAAGTTCATAAGGGTTGTAGGTTTGCGTCTGGGCTTTTTCAATGGGAGAGAGAATCGTATCTACTAAGATGACTTTGATTCCTTCTTCTTCAAGCATTTTTTTATTTTGTAAAAACTCTTTTTGTGTCCACTCTTGTGGGTAGTTCATTTAAAACCTTTAAATCTCTATTTCTTGCAAGGCTTTTTTAATAGCCAAAGGAAGCGCTAAGTCCACTTTGTCGCAATCTTCTTCTAAGCAGCACTCGCATGTAGTTCCTGCCTCTGTCTCTTCCATTATTGCATCTAAATTATTACCATGCTTTTTTACAGCCTCTTGTATCATGTCAAAAGTTACATCATTACAATCACATACCAACATTGAGTTGTAAGCCTCCCCTAAACTAGAACCAGTTTAAACGGAACAATTCTTCTCCTGATTGTACTTATCTAAATATTCAACAGGACTTAATTTACCTAAAATTGAGTGTGGTCTATAGTTATTATAGTCATA
>Ga0210006_1003096_pt1 | contig 10571 bp, 10 predicted proteins | sample CryGey02umfilter_2_FD_185452 | JGI IMG/M metagenome (GOLD analysis project Ga0210006, IMG submission 185452) | Groundwater microbial communities from aquifer in Utah, USA - Crystal Geyser 4/10/14 0.2 um filter (SPAdes) (version 3) | ecosystem: Environmental > Aquatic > Deep subsurface >... | reverse complement strand
TCCCTACCTAGGTTTCGTCCAAATCCTGTCCGGAAACCCATTCTGAGGATTTTTCTCCGGTTTCGCGTGCCGTGGTTTCTGCTTTTTCAGTGAGTTCCAAGAAAGTGAATACCCAGACGGAATTTGAAAAAACTTCTAAAATCCCGCCTAAATAGGCTGCAAAATATAATCCAACCAAAGCCGCAATCACTCCAATCACAAAGCCGACTTTAGCTAAAGCAAAGGCGGCCAGCGCGGCTGTAGAAAAAACAATCATGCCGGGGATAAGAAGTACCAATATAATATTGAGAAAAATACGAAGCGTAATGAGTGCCATTAAAATCAGCATCAAGAAAGTATGTTGCCAATGACGAACCACAAGGTGAATGCTTTCTCCCATTGAGGAAATAACTTTTTTCCCATCAATAATAATAAAATATTGAGAGTAAGTAAGGAGAAGTGCGAGTGCCAATCCAAAAATGAGCACCAAAATAAATGGAACCAAGAGCAATTTGAAGATATCAGCTCCCATGTTTCGAATAACAAACGAGGCAAGTGTAAAAATTCCCATCAAACTAAAAGTCTTGATGGCCAGGCGATATTCAAATAAAGGCAAGAAATGTAGAAATCCAAAAGAAATTCCGTCAAGCGGTTTTACAGACTGGCCACTACGTTTACGTGCGATCAACTGAACAAGCGCCGCCTTGCAAAAAATGGGTAAAAACAGATAAAGAAGGAAAATAACAGCCACTAAAATAATCATAACAATGGCGAGCGAAGAGTGAGAGGACCAAAATTGCATGAAATAATTCCACATTTCATGAATGAAAGAATCTCCGGTGTATTCATGAAAAACCGGTGATTTCCAAAAGGACATGACTTGGTAGATAACTTCAAAAACTCCCACCAGTATGCCAATAAATTCAGGAACAAAGGCGTACCACCACATCAAATTCTTGTTTTGTTGCGTCAAGGACCACGCGTCCTTAATGATCGTCTTATAATTCATTATTTCATTATTGCGACTAAAACAGGTGAACTTTACCAAAATTTATGGTAAAATAACAGAGATGAATACGCAATCAAAATCTATCAAGTACGGGAAGATCGCATGGACAAACGTTGTCCATCCTGATGAAGCCACCATGAAAGACCTTAAGGCACTTTATGGGTTTCATGAATTGGATGTAGAAGATTGTTTGTCTACGGTACAACGTTCCAAAATTGATGATTATGAAGATTATCTATTCATTGTGTTGCATTTTCCTTATTACGATAAACGAAAAAAGCGTATTATTCAGGGAGAAGTTGATCTATTTATCGGTCAAAATTATGTGGTCACTATTCATGAGGGTCGATTGAAAGCCATTGGAAAACTTATGGAAGCACTTGAAGAAGAAAAAATAAGAAAAGAACAGATGGGAAAAGGGACCGGTTACCTGCTTTATGTGATCATTCGTGAGTTATTTGACGACACATTTCCTTTAGTGGATGAAATGGAAGGTTCGATCTCGGGCATTGAGCATGATTTGTTTGATGGTGATTCAGAAAAAGACATGGTGCGTGATATTTTATGGATGAAAAAGGACATCATCACATTTCGTCGGATCATTTCTCCTCAACGTGCGGTGATCGCTCAACTTGAACATAAGAATAAGAAATTTCTCCCTGAAAATCTCGAAGTTTATTTTGATGATGTGGTGGATAAAATCGAGAAAATTTGGGGAAATTTGGAGAACCTAAAAGAGTTGGCTGAAGATCTCCAAGACACCAATGAAGTGTTGATTTCACATCAAACCAATCGAGTGATTAAAATTCTAACCGTATTTTCCGTGATCTTGCTCCCGTTGACTTTGATCACGGGATTTTATGGAATGAACGTTCAATTGCCTTACGCTGACTTTGAGAAAACAGTTTTAGGAATTGGGGCGGCAATGGTGATTTTATCGATAAGCATGCTGCTCTTTTTTAAGTGGAAACGATGGCTTTAAGGAATTTGTATTGCATAAATCCATAGTTTTCGGTAACATCCGCAGGTAAAAACTTTTAAATTATTATTCTATGAAGCGCGCACAAAAGAAAAAGATCATTAAAAAGCACTCGACACATGATTCGGACACAGGGTCTCCACAGGTCCAAATCGCCATTTTAACGACGCGCATCAATGAACTCACAGAACATTTAAAGTTGCACAACAAGGATAATAGTTCCCGTAAAGGTTTGCTTGGTTTGGTTGGAAAACGCCGAAAACTTTTGAATTACCTCAAGAGTCACGATCCTGAATCCTATGAAACTTTAGTGGGCAAATTAAAGATTCGTACCGCAAAAAGCTAATTTTTTTATTCATCCCTCTTTCACGGGCATGTTCAGCGGCAGCTTCCAGGTGACTCATTATAAAGCCGTCTGAAAATTGTTGCGGAGCATCTCTAAGGAAGGGGAAACCCTAACCCTTATTCTTATGAGTAATGTACAAAGTGTCTCATGCGACCTGGGTGGTCGTACTTTAACCATTGAAACCGGACGCTTGGCGCATCAAGCCACCGGTTCGGTTACCCTACAACTTGGTGAAACCGTTGTAATGGCAAATGTCACCATTGATTTGAATGCGAAAGATTCTGTGCCTTATTTTCCACTTATGGTGGATTTTGAGGAAAAGTACTATGCAACTGGAAAAATCAAAGGCAGTCGTTTCATTAAACGAGACGGACGTCCTTCTGAAAATGCCGTATTGATATCTCGAATGATTGATCGTCCTATTCGTCCGCTGTTCCCAAAAGGAATGACCAATGACGTCCAGATAATTGTCACAACATTGTCTGCGGATATGGTGGTAGCACCCGATAGCTTGGCCATCACTGCCGCCTCTGCCGCGCTTGTTTTGTCCGGAATTCCATGGGAAGGCCCGGTCGCTGGTGTGCGCATTGGTTATGTCGCGCTTGAAGAAGGAGGACAAGAACAGTTGGTACTCAATCCTAATTATGAGCAGGTCAAAGAAGGTCGGCTTAATTTGATGGTTGCCGGTAAAAAAGGCGCGATCACCATGGTGGAAGCAGGATCCAATGAGTTGTCAGAAGACCTCATTCTCGAAGCACTTGCCATGGCACAAAAAGAAATCGACAAACTATGTGATCTGCAAATGGAATTGGCTGAAAAAGTGGGCGTCACTCAACTCCAAGGAACTTTTATGAAGAAAAATGAAGAGGGTATGGCTGCAGTAGCTGCCACGATCACTAAAGAAATGTTGGATGGCATTCAAGGTGCGGACAAACATTTGATCAAAGAAAAAATCCACGCTCTCGAGAATATGTTGTTAGAAAAATTTGCAACTGAGCTCGGAGAAGGAAAATTCAACAAATACGAGCTTTTTGATATTTTGAACGGCAAGTTTGAAGAAAACATGCGCTCAAATATTCTTGAGCAAGAACGTCGCTTGGATGGTCGTGGTCTCAATGACATCCGTCCGCTCCATATGGAGTTGGATTTGTTGCCTCGTCCGCATGGATCTGCTTTGTTCCAACGAGGCGAGACTCAGGCTCTCACCATCACCACATTGGCTGGCCCGGGAGCGGCGCAAATCATCGATACCATGGACGAAGACATCCAAAAACGTTACATGCATCACTACAACTTCCCTCCTTATTCAGTAGGTGAGGTGAAGTTTCTCCGAGGCGCGTCACGACGTGAAATCGGACACGGAGATTTGGGAGAACGTTCACTCATTCCAATGATGCCTCCAAAAGAAGAATTTCCATACACAGTTATGTGTGTGTCTGAGATCATGACCTGCAATGGATCCAGTTCTATGGCATCTGTTTGTGGACAAACGCTCTCACTCATGGCAGCTGGTGTGCCCATTAAGCGCGCAGTAGCGGGAATCGCTATGGGATTGGTGGTTAAAGATAAAGAAAATGCCAGCGCCGGATACAAAATCCTCACTGACATTCAAGGATTTGAAGACTTTGCCGGTGACATGGACTTTAAAGTCACGGGGTCCACCCAAGGTATCAATGCACTTCAAATGGACATCAAGGCAAAGGGACTTTCTCTGGAGATCATGCGTGAAGCACTTGATCGTGCCAAGGAAGCGCGTCTTTTCTTGCTTGCTGAAATGGCTAAAGTGATTGCTGAACCTCGCAAAGAATTGGCCAAGACCGCACCCATGATCATCAGTCTTCAAATTGATCCCGATCAAATTAGAACCGTGATTGGTAAGGGTGGATCAACCATTCAAGCCATCACAGCTGAATGCGGAGTGGAAATCGACATTGAGGACAGTGGATTGGTCATGATCACTGCTCCGGATCAAGTTAGCGGAGAAAAAGCACTTAATTGGGTCAAAGACCTTACATATGTTCCTCAGGCTGGTGAAATTTTTAAGCACTGTCGTGTAGTCAAACTCATGGATTTTGGTGCATTTGTGGAATTCAAACCCGGCAAAGAAGGATTGGTTCATATCTCGGAAATGGCTCACCAACGTGTGAACAAAGTTGAAGATGTGGTTAAAGAAGGCGACTTTGTGGACGTTAAATTGGTGGAAATTGATAAGATGGGACGTAACAATCTTTCCATGAAAGCGCTCATGCCAAGGCCGGAGCGAGCCGAAGGACCTCGTCCTGAGGGAGGCGGCCACGGGCCGCAAGATTTCGGTCCACGTCACGATGATGGAGGCCCGGCCCATGACGGCCCACGCCCTCATCCACAAGGCGAGCCCAAGTTTTAAGGCCTTAAAAAAAGATAAATAAAGGAGTCCCGGGCGGGGCTCCTTTTCATTTGAATTTCTCCTCGTCCTTCGTTATAATCCCTCCGCATTTTGACAACATGCGGGTATCGTATAATGGCTATTATATTGCCTTGCCAAGGCAGAGACACGGGTTCGACTCCCGTTACCCGCTCCATTAAATTTTGCTACAATATCTCCATGAAACAGGATGATAAAAAAAGCGAGGCTTTTAAAATTCAAGTTCTTTTTGGACCGGATACAAAAGAAGCGCGTCGGGCACAGATTCAAGAACTCTACCCGGAGCTCAGTGATTCAAGGTTGACGGCCCTCATCAATCGATTGGCATCCGCAGAAGGTGAGGCTTGGAACATGATTGACGCAGGATTCATTGAAAAAGGAGATGAGGCCGCGTATGCACATGTTAAAAAGAAATTTTCATGGATGAATAAGTCAGCACAAGATTTGGTGGTATTCAGAATGCACTATTTTTATTGGCACGGATAAAAAATCATTTCACATGGTCCCTGCTTATGAGCTCCTCTTTCGGGAACCGAGTTTTTGGAAAATCCGGACCTTTCGCACGGTAACCTATGGGCATTAAAACCACTGATTTTAAATGAGAAGGAAGTTCCAATAATGAATCAAAGCCCCCAGGATCAAACCCTTCCATCGGGAGAGAATCAATCTCCAATTCAGCGCACGCCGCCAACCCAAACCCCAAAGCAAGGTAGGTTTGACGGTCCGCCCATGTTTTAAGCGCTTCAGGGGATTTAGGCTGAATCGTCATTTTCATCATGTCAGCATAACCCGTCAATTTTTTAGCAGCATCTGAATCGCCACGACTGAGCAGGTTAATATAATCATCAATACGCGCCAACGAGTCGGTCCGTGTACAAAAAACCAAGAGATGAGACGCATCAGTTACCGGAGACTGATTAGAAGCTTTCTCTCTTAGTTTTATACGAAGCTCGGGATTTGTTATCACCAACACATGGTACGGTTGCAAACCAAAAGAAGAAGGGGACAGGCGAATGGCATTTAAAATTAGCTCCACATTTTCATCAGAAATTTTTTTTGTAGGATCAAATGCTTTGGTAGCAAATCTCCATTCTAATTGTGAAAGAAAACTCATATTAAAAATTCATATCATCATCCATATCTAAATCATCAGCATCATCATCAAACCCCATATTATCATCAAAGTCCATGTCATCCTCCTCCTCCATGGATGATCCCGCAAAACAACATGATCCCGCAGGATCTCCCGATCCGCAACTACATGGTTCATCCGCCATGCAACAAGATCCGGATTTTTTCCCACTTCCGCACGCACATGCTTGGTTGAATTCATCCATTTGAAAAAGATTAAATAATAAACACATATAAATGAATAATCAAATAATATGTCCCCAAATTTTAATTGTCAAAACATGTAATAAAAATAAGGTTAACTCGTCGTACAACAAGAAATCTGGTATCTTATTATTATCCTTAATTTTCTTTAAAATGAAACGTTTCAAATCTCTCATCGGTGGAGTCATTGTCATGGCTCTTTTGGCAGTTTCAATTCCTATGGCATTGGCGGATGATCCCATCCCCATGGCTCAAGTGGATTTTGTTGTGCGCGGCGCGACCAGTATTGGAGTGAAAGACGCTGAAGTCTATGTTTACGTTTATAACGAGACCACAACAGCTTATGAGCTTTATAGTGGACCTCATATCACCGCGGACAATGCGGGACGTGCGAATAATGTGCCGATTCCCATTGGAGCCACTTTTTTTGGAATTGCCTACGACCAAGATGATAATGTATACGCTGATTCCAATTATACGTTTGAAAATATTTGGACGGTGATTGACGCAGATAATATTCAAAACGTTGATACGGGAAGCACTCGTTTGGCCTACGTTCACATGTATCCGGGTCTTTATGAGGCCATTGAACCAACGTTTGCCGATCCGGTTGCTGATCCGGATCCCGTTATTGATCCCGATGCAACCGGAGATCCCGATACAACGACGGAGGACGATCTCGTTTGGGGAGGTGGGTACGGTTCTGAAATTGAAGTGGCTGTGGCGGCCGCCGTACCCATTGAAGTTGAAATCACGGTCTACAACAACGAGCGAGATCCCATTGAAAATGTTCAAGTCTATGCCTATGTGACTGACTTTGGAATTTATTCTTCAGATACAACCGACGGTGCCGGTCGCACCAATGAAATAACCGTACCCGAGGGTTATGAATTTTATGCCATTGCGTATGATGAAGATGGTACCACGTACGGAGGCACCTACGACACTTATTTCGATCGAGAAAATTATTGGGTTGCCCACAGCGAAGCTGGCGGAGAAACCATTGAAAACGTGTCCACGGGCCTCACTCGCATTCCCTATTTACACCTTTATCCGTACGAATTTATTCCAACCGAAGGCGGTGACAGCACAGGCACCGGGGCTGCTTTTGATGCGGACACTTTTGAGTGTGGAGGATTTCCCGATGCCATCTATGCTGATATCACGCCTGAAGAATGTACTGCCATCAGCTACGTTTATGCTAATGGTATTTTCACGGGTACGGACGCCGGCTATCTTGAATGGAATCGCCCCATCAATCGTGCGGAAGTTACGAAAGTGATGGTCGAAGCATTTGATATTCCCGAAGCCATTGATCCTGATCTTATAAGACTTTTCCCGGACGTTCCTTTGACCGGACCATGGTATAGCTCCTATATTTATCGAGCTCGGCAGCATGAAATCGTTGACGGCTATCTTGATGGTTATTTTCGTCCGGCAAACACAATCAATCGTGTTGAGCTATTGCGCATTTTTATTGAAGCCTCAGGCGTAGATTATAGCGAAATCCCCACCACTTACACATTTTGGCATGACATCACGGTCGATCCTGAACCTCAATGGTTCATGGGATATGCCAATTACGCCTTCTTCAATGACCTGCTCGACAATGATGGGAATCTCTATCCTGCCAAGGCAATGACGCGAATGGACGTGATTCGACTTATGTATCGAGCCAGTTTATTCGAAGCGTAGTTGACAAGGTCAATTTTTAGCGGGTACAATCGCACTCCAAGGCTTAACCAAGCCAAAATGAATGACTTTGGAGAACGACGGAACAACTATCCGGGTGAAGTGGATGAAATAACGAGAGAAGATTGTGTCGACTTTGGGTGTCTTGATGTGGAAGTTCGTGCTCAAGTATTGACGACCATGAGAAACGGGCTACACGGTCGTTTACTGAGAGCATCGGTCGTACCTGGTCCGGTCCCCAATAGGCATGAATCGGGAATTTTAACGGTACCAATTGCACAGGAGATCACCTATGGGGAATGGTTGTTAGCGCGTCAACAAGGACTTCTAATAGTTTTTTATCGTGGAGACAAGGACCTTGCCGGGGAGTTCTTTTCGCCTCCGGATGGAGGGACGCCGGAAAATCCGGTCGATGCATTTGATCCGGCATCCCACATGGATCGTAGGATGCCAAACAAAGAAACCATCACTCACGCTCGCGTTATCAAGCTATCCAAAGAATTCGGCTTAGGAGATCGAATTGAGCCGGATTCCCACGAAGAGCATTTACAGAGAGTGAAGAAAAAAAATTTGGGCTTTCAAGCACGAAATGCGGATGCCATGACCATGATGGTCCATGATAAAAGAACAGGGGAATGGATGGATTCGCCAATCACATTGCCGCTCATGGAATTAAAGGTACATCCTTTGATGCAAGCGCTCCACTATGGATCCGCTTTATTTGAAGGAATGGCTTGCGAGTTCAATGAACAGGGTGAGGTGTGTGTCTATGGGATCGAAGATCATTACAATAGGATGAAGAAAGGGGCCGATCGCTTTCGAATGCCCATGGTCTCGCTCAAGGCATTTACGGACGCCGTTATATCGGCGATCAAGGCCAATGCCCGGTTCATTCCGGAATTTGGGAAAGGTCGGCTCTATATTCGTCCGAACTTGTTTAGCGCCGGTCCTAAGCTTAGGGTTGGCAATTCCGATTTAACCGCATTGGTCATAACGACAGCCCCGATTGGAAACGCCAGTGCTTACTTTGGTTCTGTGGATGCGCCTGTTGTCTTTGGAATCCCAACCGACCGCGTCCGAGCCATGCCGGGGCAGGCGGGTGACATCAAGGCGGCCGGCAACTACGCCCCTACTATTGAAGCCATTGAAAGAATGGCGGAAATGGGCTTAAAGGGAGTGGCATACATGAATAAACTTGACCCGACCGGTGACGCGGATGATCGTGAATTCCGAGAAACAAATGCCTCTAATCTGATTGCATTTAAATCACTGGGGAAGGGACGTTGGAAGTTGAAAACGCCCCCACTGGACAGCGGAGATATTTTGGAGGGCCGTACTCGTGCGTTGGTTTTGGAATTGGCTAAAGCCCGCGGCTGGGAAGTGGAACAAGGGCCAATCACCGAAAGCGACATTGCGTCCGGGGAATATGAGGTCATGGCCGGATGTGGCACTGCAGCTTACTTAACGCCGATTCATGGCTTCCAGAAAGTGAATATTGAAAATGGAACTGCAGAGGGAGATCCCATCATGATGTTGGGCGCCAATGTGAAAAAAAAATCAGAGTTGTATCCTAAGCCTTTGAGATTACTCATGGGGGACATGGAAAAGGCCAAACGCGGCAATAAAGAGAAGTTTAATGGAAAAGTGACACGTGTTCTTTTGAAGGCCGCTTAGTGTGTATACTGGCGACATGAAAAAGTTTTCTTCCGACTCGCTTCCCATCATTCAAAACGAATTACTTAACTGGTTCAAAGCGTATCAGCGTGATTTGCCATGGCGTCGCACTTATGATCCTTATCAAGTCTGGATTTCGGAAATCATGCTTCAGCAAACTCAGGTCAAAACCGCATTGCCCTATTTCGATTGTTGGATACAAACACTGCCTACCATTCAATCCGTAGCCGAGGCAAACGAAGACATGATCCTCAAACAGTGGGAAGGGCTTGGTTACTATTCCCGCGCCCGCAATCTTCAGAAAGCAGCTCGCGTTATCATGGAAAAACACAGTGGACGATTTCCGGAAAATTATGACGACATCCGCGCGCTCCCAGGGATCGGGCCTTACACGGCCGGAGCTATTGCCAGCATCGCATTCAATCAAAACCAACCCATTGTAGATGGCAACATCATTCGTCTCATCGCACGTTTGCTGGATTATCAAGAAAATACCCGTACCAATGTGAAGCCGTTTTGGGACCGTGCGGAGCAACTGATTCCGTTGGGTGAAGCCCGAAATTTCAATCAGGCCATGATGGAATTTGGAGCGCTCATCTGTACGCCGCAAGCGCCCGGGTGCGGGAGTTGTCCACTTCAGGCAGTATGCAGCGCGTATAGGAATGGAACGGTCGATCAAGTACCGAATCGCGGACCCAAGCAGGAAAAAGTTCCGATTCAAGTAGCCATTGTGGTGATTCGAGATCCTGAAAATGAGAACAAAATTTTTATACAGAAAAGGCCACAAGGCGGACTCATGAGCGGATTATGGGAGTTTCCGGGCGGGAAAATGGAAAAGGGGGAAACACCCGAACAAGCTCTTGGGCGCGAGATCAACGAGGAGCTTGGAATTACTTTAAAAAATATAAAACCACTCAAGCGCATCAAACACGCCTACACTAAATTTATAGTGGATTTACACTGTTTTTACGCTGAACGTGCACATGGAACTTTGGAGCCTCGGGCCTCGCAGGATCATCGGTGGGTCATGTTCGAAGATTTAAAAAGCTATCCATTCCCCGCCGCAAACGTAAAGTTAATCGAGCAATTAAATGAGAATAATTACGCATTATGAATGACACACAAAAGACATTAAGTAGTTAACACAGTCAGG
>Ga0210006_1003092_pt1 | contig 10581 bp, 9 predicted proteins | sample CryGey02umfilter_2_FD_185452 | JGI IMG/M metagenome (GOLD analysis project Ga0210006, IMG submission 185452) | Groundwater microbial communities from aquifer in Utah, USA - Crystal Geyser 4/10/14 0.2 um filter (SPAdes) (version 3) | ecosystem: Environmental > Aquatic > Deep subsurface >... | reverse complement strand
GCCTACTTCCCCTTCCACTTGGATCACCGCAAGCAGTTAAAACAATGAAGCTGAATGCAAAAAGAATAAGATATTTTTTCATGGGTCTAAAAAATTTAAATGGTAATTTTTATTATTTTGGAGGACAATTGGATCTTAATTAAATTGTCATAAAAAGGCAAATCTGATACCCTTTTTGCACACGTTCAATATTGAATATAAAATCAATTATGTCGCTTTATCTCAAATACCGACCCCAAAATTTTGCTTCCGTTGTTGGGCAACAACACGTTGTGACTACTCTGGAAAACGCGCTCAGACACGATTCTTTAACTCATGCTTATCTTTTTGCAGGACCCCGGGGTACAGGCAAAACATCCTTGGCGCGCATCATTGCCAAGGGGATCAACTGCACCCGTTTGACCGAAGAGGGGGAACCTTGTAATGAGTGTTCCATTTGCAAAGATATTAATAAAGGGCGTTTGGTGGATCTTATTGAAATCGATGCCGCGAGCAATCGTGGAATTGATGAAATACGTGATTTGAAGGAAAAAATCCTGTTCGCTCCAACTCACGCCAAAAAGAAGGTCTACATCATCGACGAGGTACACATGCTCACTAAAGAAGCTTTTAACGCGCTACTAAAAACATTGGAGGAGCCTCCGGATCACGCGTATTTTATTTTGGCCACAACAGAAGCTCATAAAATTCCCGAAACGATTATTTCGCGCTGTCAACTTTTCAACTTTAAACGTATTACGAGTCAGGATATTGTTTTACGTCTTGAAAAAATTGCTCAGAGCGAGGGGGTCGACGCGGAGTCAGAGGCATTGATATTGATCAGCAAAATGGCAAATGGGGGCTTGCGTGACGCGATCGGTATGTTTGAACAGATGACTCTGGACAATAAAATTGAATACGAACGAGTCGCGGTCAATTTGGGATTGAGCGGTACTTTGCTGGTGGAATCCTTTTTTAATGCGCTCATCACACAGAATACCATCAAAGCTCTCGAAATCCTTAATGACATCAATCATCAGGGAAAGAACCTAAATCAGTTTGCAGGAGAAGTGATTTCCTTTTTGCGTGAACAAATGCTCATCAATATTGAGAATAAAGAGCAATTGAAGGTGCTTATGGGGCTTGTCGAAATTTTTTCCGATTCCAAGCTTCAGATCAGCCAGTCTTTTATTCCTCAATTACCCCTTGAAATCGCTATCATCAAGGCCTGCATCCTAGGGGAGGGAAGTACCACTCCCTCCATTGAAAGTGAAAAAGTGAAAGATAAAAAGGTGACTCCTACCCCCTCTCTTCCGGAGAAAGAAATCAAAAAAGAAGTTGTAAAAACAGAATCGCCGCTTTCGAATGACGAAGAGGGGGGGGACGAAATCAGTCTCGCCAACATTAAAGGGAATTGGAAGCGCGTGAGTGAAAAAGTAATCACCCCTTTTATTCGTGTCTCTCTTTTAGATGGCGAACCGGTTAAGTTCGAAAATGGAGAGTTACACCTCGCCTTCAAATCAAGCTCCCTGATGGAAAAAATTGAAAATATTCGTAATCAGGCAGAGGTTCAAAACGCGTTTGAAGCTGTTTTTAAGCGAAAAATAATCCTTCATTTCACTTTGAACAAATTGAACTTAAAACCGGTGACCGAAACTCCGGAAAAAGCGGATGCCCCCAGTATGATCGAGATGGCCAACGAAGTTTTTGGGGATTAAGCGTTCCTTCATTAAAATACCATTTACATTCTAAGTTGCCTCTCATAATTAAAAACAAAATCCGCCAAAGTAATTTGGGTATTCGTCAGCTTTTATCTTCTGAAGTCCGGCATGAAAAAAGCCGTATCATTGCCGAAAAATTGGAATCCCTTCCTGTTTTTAAGCTGGCTCAGGACGTTCTTTTTTATTATGGAGTAAGGGGTGAAGTGAAAACCCTTCCGCTCATTCAAAAATATCTGGAGCTCAAATCACTCTATTTGCCGGTGATTGTCAATGAGACCACTTTTCATGCCACCCGCCTTCGTTCACCTTTAAAGCTCATCCCCAACACGATGGGCATTCCGGAACCGGAGAAAGGGGATATGTTGAATGAAACCCCATTGGATCTCATTATTGTTCCCGGAATCGCTTTTGACGCAAAGGGGCATCGGATCGGCATGGGCAAGGGGTATTACGATCGTTTTTTGGCTCAGTACCCCCACGCTCTTAAAATAGGCCTCGCTTTTACTGAACAGATGGTTGAAAATCTTCCGCAGGATCCGTATGATGTTTCTGTCGATATGATTATTACCGATTCGTGCATTTATGAATGCGGATAATCGTCTTCGTCGTCCATTTTACCTCTTAACTAAATCACCATGTTTGATGCCCTCAAAAATCAGGATCCCGAAATTTACAACGCTCTTATTAATGAGGAAAAACGACAGGTAACCGGCATGGAACTCATCGCTTCAGAAAATTATGTTTCTCCCGCAGTTTTGGAAGCGTTGGGAACTGTTTTTACCAATAAATATTCAGAAGGCTATCCCGGAAAACGTTATTATGGCGGGCAGGAATATACAGACGTCGTGGAAACACTCGCGATTGAACGCGCGAAACAGCTATTCGGTGCTGAACATGCCAATGTACAGCCTCATTCCGGTGCTCCGGCCAATATCGCGGTGTACTCCGCCCTACTTGAACCGGGAGATACGGTGATGGGCATGGATCTTTCGCACGGTGGTCATTTGACTCACGGTCATCCTGTGACTTATATGGCGCATATTTATAATTTCGTGCGTTATAAAATGAAAGATATCGAAACCGGTGAAATTGATTTTGATGAAATGCTCGCAGTGGCCAAAAGGGAAAAACCGAAACTCATTCTCGCCGGTTTTTCCGCTTATCCCCGTGAGCTTGATTACGCGAAATTCCGCGCGATTGCCGATGAGGTTGGGGCGTATTGCATGATGGATATGGCTCATATTGCGGGTCTGATCGCAGGCAAGCAACTCAAAAACCCCGTTGATTTCGGTTTTGATGTGGTGACTTCTACCACCCACAAAACACTGCGTGGTCCCCGTGGCGGTTTAATTTTATGTAAAAAGGAACTGGCGCAAAAAATCGACAAAGCGGTTTTTCCGGGGTTTCAGGGTGGGCCTCACATGAACAACACCACCGCGAAAGCCGTTGCTTTTGCCGAAGCTCTAAAGCCGGAATTTCAGGAATATGCCGCTCAGGTGATCCGAAATGCCAAAGTGCTTTCCGAAACATTGATGGAGCTTGGTTGTAAGCTCATTACGAATGGAACAGACAATCACATGATGCTCATGGATACCATAACCTCCTTTGGTTGTTCCGGTCAGCAAGTAGAAACCGCTCTGGATGAGGTAGGCATCACTCTCAATAAAAACATGATTGCCAACGACACACGCCCCCCCATGGATCCCTCCGGAATCCGTTTGGGAACCCCTGCCATCACTACAAGGGGGATGAAAGAGGAGGAAATGAAAAAAATTGCCGCGTGGATGGTGGATACCGCTCATCATGTGGATGATCATGATCGTTTGCGTCAACTCAAAAAAGAGGTGACCGCCCTTTGCACTCGGTTTCCAGTTCCCGGAATTGACAGCAATGTGATACACACCGAGAACTTTTAATTTGTAATTTAAGAAATGTATGAATTTTTCCATTAAAAAATTATGTTCGGTTTTGATCATCAGTGTTTTATTTTTCAATAGTACCGCTCTCGCCTTTGACGACGTTCCTCAGGATTCTCCTTATTTTTACGCGGCCGAATTGTTAAGGCGTTCCGGTGTTGTTTCGGATGTAAAATTATTTCATCCGGAAATGCTGATCACACGTGCTGAATTTATAAAGTATCTGGTTATTTTGAATGCTCCCGATTTCAAACCCCGGGAAAATATAAAACTTCCTTTCAAAGACACCGATAACAATGCTTGGTACGCGCCTTATTTTGATGAAGCGATTCGTATGGGCATTCTCTCCGATCGTCAGGAGATTGTACTTCCTTTTGAAAAATTGAATGCTCCCAACGCCTTGGCTTTGCTGTTTCACTCCAAAAGCATTCCGATTCCCACTAAACATGTGGGTGAAATTTTCTTAAAAGACGTTAAAAAGAATTTAAAAGTAGCACCACTTGTAATGAGAGCGTTGCAAATGGAATTGGTGACTCCGGAAAAAGAGGATTATTTTGGGATTTACAAAAAAATAAACCGAGGGGAAGCGGCTCACATGATCTATCGGATGGAGCTTGTGGATATCGCTCCGCCGAATTTCACCACTCCGGAACAGGAAGCCGTAAAAAATACCAGTGATTACCGGCTTCAGAAATTTATCGATTCGTGGAATTTGATTCATAAAAGTTACATCGACCGAGACTCTATCGACGATGAAAAATTAACTGATGCCGCGATCAAAGCCATGGCAGACGCTCTCGGAGATCCTTATTCCACCTATCTTGACCGGATCGCGAATGCTTCTTTCTCAGATGATTTGGATGGGGAAATCGAAGGTATCGGAGCGATGATCGGCCTTAACGAGGAGAAAGAAATCATCGTGATCACTCCGCTTGTCGATTCTCCGGCTCAAAAGGCCGGCCTGAAAGCGGGTGATATTATTAAAGAGGCTGAAGGTGTTGTTTTAAAGGGGCTTAATCTGCAAGAAGCCGTGAGTCACATCAAAGGTCCTAAGGGTACTTCTGTTAAATTGGTGATTGACCGCGGAGGGCAGGCTCTTAATTTTAATGTCGTACGTGACGTGATCAAGATCAATGCCCTGGAATATGGAAAGAATGGAACCGATGTCATGTACATCAAGCTGACTCAGTTCAATCAAAATGCTGCAAGAGAATTTAAAGCGGTGAGCGACGCGATTCTAAATGATCCCAATACCAAGGGAATCGTTCTGGATATGCGCGACAATCCCGGCGGACTTTTGGATTCGGCAATCAGCATCCTTCAGTATTTTCTCAAAAAAGACGCGGCCATTGTGAAAATTAAATACAACAATTTCACTCAGACTCAGCTTTCCGGAAGGGATGGTGAACTGGGCGATTACCCTGTAGTCGTTCTGATCAACAAGGGGAGTGCTTCCGCTTCGGAAATCGTTTCCGGCGCTTTAAAAGATTATGGCATTGCCACAGTGCTTGGAGAAACGAGTTTCGGGAAAGGAACGGTTCAGGAGGTGAATTTTTTCCGTGACCAATCGAGCATTAAATTGACCATCGCCAAATGGCTGACACCTCTTGGTCACAGTATTCAGGGGAACGGAATCACGCCGGATATTGCCGTTCAGAATGTGGAAGATAGCACTATTGACCGTCAGTTGAATCGTGCTCTTGAAGAGATCAGAAAAACGATTCATCCATAAAAATGACCCCTTCTTTAATTCTTGCTTCCGGCAGCCCGCAACGAAAGCGGATCCTTGAAAAATTAGGCATCCGCTTTCAGGCTTTTCCAAGCCGAATTGACGAAAGTCATGACGGCCGAACGCGCGTTCACGCGATTTGCAAACACATCGCTTTTAAAAAAGCTCAGGCTGTTTCCGAGTCATTCGCCACTCATTGGGTTTTGGGGGTCGACACCATTGTTGTCCTCCCCAGCGGTACTGTTTGTGGCAAACCGGAGAGCAAAAAAGTTGCCAGAAGAATGTTGCGCGAATATTCCGGTCGGTATTGTGATGTGTATTCCGGAATCGCCCTTGTCCACCACTCTTCTGCCAAAAAAATGGTCCGTTACGAAAAAACCCGGCTTTTCTTTCGTTCCTTTTCGGATGAAGAAATCGATGCCTATCTGGAGCTCGATCGCTGGCAAGGGTCTTCCGGTGCAATGACTATAGAAGGAGTGGAAGGGCGATGGGTAAAACGTATTCAGGGGTGTTACTGGAATATTGTCGGCCTGCCGGTAAATTCTCTGAAAAAAATGCTAACTTCCCGGCAGGTAAATCAGTAGGGAATCAATTGGTCAGGAAATTCATAATTGATCATTTCCCATTGTTTTGTTAGCATACTCACGGCCCTTAATTAAAAATCATGAGCTTATCTATTAAAAATGCTGACGAGATCATTAAAAAACTCGGTCAGGTTATTTATGTTGCCGGTACCCAATGGGGAGATGAAGGAAAGGGAAAGCTGGTTGACATCCTCTCTTCTCAGTACGACATCACCGCGCGCAGTGCGGGCGGAGCCAATGCCGGTCACACCATTTGTGTCAATCGCAATGGAAAGACGGAAAAATTCGTTTTTCATCTCATTCCTTCAGGAATTCTCCATGAGGGGAAAATGTGTGTTATTGGCAATGGAACCGTGATTCATATCCCCACCCTTTTTGAGGAGATTGAGAGCTTAAAAGAACAGGGGATTGAAGTAAACGATAAACTCATGATCAGCGATCGCGCTCACCTTATTTTTAACTACCACAAGCTCATTGATGGCATTCAAGAGGAACGAAAAGGGGATCAGAAAGTCGGAACAACCAAAAGGGGAATCGGACCGGCTTATTGCGATAAAGCCTCGCGTATTGGGCTTCGTGTCGGAGATCTTGATGACTTCAACCGTTTTGCCGCGCAACTGCGTGAAAATGCAGAACGCCATATGAAGGCGTATCATTTTGAATTTGATATTGAGTCCGAAATCAATTATTACCGTGATGTCGCGGAACTGATCGCTCCTTATGTTTTTAATACAACCGCTTTTATCAACAAGGCTTATCACGAAGGAAAAACCATTTTAATAGAAGGTGCTCAGGGGGCTCACCTGGATCTTGATTTGGGAACTTACCCTTACGTGACTTCTTCCAATACAACCAGCGCGGGTGCCTGTACTGGCCTTGGCCTTGCTCCTACTCGTGTCAATAGCGTTGTCGGTATTGTAAAGGCTTACACCACGCGGGTCGGAGATGGGCCTTTTCCTACAGAGCTCGCCGATATGGAGGGGGAGATGCTTCGCGAACAGGGCGGAGAGTATGGAGCCACTACCGGTCGTCCACGCCGCTGTGGCTGGTTTGATGCCACAGTGGTGAACAACGCGATTGACATCAATGGTGTGAATAGCATTTGTCTGACCAAGTTGGACGTGCTCACCGGTTTTCAGACAATTAAAATTGGTACGCATTACGAACTTGATGGAGAAAAGATCAGTTATATTCCCGCCAATTTAACCGATTTTCAACGTGTGAAAGTGGTGTACGAAGAGATGCCAGGATGGACGGAAGACCTCACTCAAACTGAATCTTTTGATGCCCTTCCTGAAAAGTGCAGGAATTATGTTTTGCGTCTCGAGGAGCTATCCGGAGTCCCCATCAACTTTATTGGTGTCGGCGTTCACCGTAATCAAATCATTTACCGTTGATTGCGAGAATACTTGGATTTTATTCACTTTTATTATGCACGAAATTGAAGCGAAAATTTTTCTGACTCCTCATGAACTGAAACGGCTTAAAACGGTCCTTCCTGTTATAGCCACTTTTAAAGGAGTGGAAGTGAAAAAAGATACGTATTACGGAAATCTGCGGGGAGATTTTTTTATACGCTTACGTGAAAAAGGGGAGAGGAACGCGGTTTTAACCCTTAAAACCAAAAAACGAAAAGGGGGAGTGGAGCTGAATCGCGAAATCGAGTTTCCGGTTTCATCCCTGGCTTTATTTCAGAAACTGCTTGAGCGTTCTGATTTTAAAGTGGCGGCAAAAAAACAGAAGAAAAGCCGTGTGTATGCCGATCGTCATTTTGTCATTGAGCTGAATCGTGTTGTCGGATTGGGGGATTTTCTGGAAATAGAAACTTTTGCCTCCTCTGAAGGAAAAATTGCCGTTTCCAAAAGAGAAATTGAAAGTTATTTTAAGCAACTTGGGTTTTCCTGCAAGCGGTTTGAACCTCGATATTACTTAGAACTCTTACAAAAGCGAGTGAAAAATCAGTAGAATAAACCAGTGTTCTTTTATTTTTTTGACATTATGTTTCGTTTTTTAAGAAAAACCCGTCGACACCACGAAAAAAGTAAACAAGGGAATGGAATCATTGCCCTCGATGTGGGATCTGAGATCATAAAAGCACTCCTTTTTGTTGTGGAGGAACGACAAAACGCGAACGGAGAGGTGATCGGGAGACGTGCCGTGATTAAAGGCGTGGGTGAAGTCTATCAAAAAGGGGATAACGTTCAGGCCGGCATGATCACCGACATTGCCAGTGTGATTGAAAATGCTAAAGAAGCGATACGAAATGCCAGTCAGGCTGCTGCCATGGAACCCACTCAATTGATTGTGGGTGTTGGCGGCGAATCGGTTAAGGGGTGCACTTCCATTCTGCATTATTCCCGTGAAGACCGTGACAGTAAGATCAATTTATCAGAACTTCATAATATTATTCACAAACTGGAATGGCGTGCTTTTGCGGAAGTGCGCAAGCAAATGAGTGAAGAGATGGGGTATCCGGAAATCGATATTAAATTGATCGATTCAGCGGTCATTGATGTCCGAATTGATGGTTATAAAGTCACTAATCCGCTTGGATTTCAGGGTGAAAAGGTTCAGATGGCTATTTTTAATTCCTTCGCTCCTCTTGGCCATTATGGCGCTTTGCACACCATCGCAAAAAGCTTTGAGCTGGAATTACTCGGTATTATTTCTGAACCTTATGCGCTTTCCCGGTATATCAATAGCGGTGATGCAAATTCGTCGGCGATCTTCATTGATGTGGGTGGTGGGGGAACGGAAATTGCGGTTGTAGATGATGGCAATCTAATGGGGGCTAAAATGTTTGGCATCGGAGGAAGAACTTTTACAAAACGTCTCGCTATTGAGTTCAATGTGGCCTTTCGTGAAGCGGAAAAATTAAAAATAGCGTACAGCGAAGATAAACTGGAGCAAAAGTCCAAAAAAATAATTTCCACGATCATTCAAAGCGATGTGGAAGTTTGGCTTGAGGGGGTTGTTCTCGCACTTTCGGAATTCAAACAGATCGATACCCTCCCTGCACGAATCTTATTGAGCGGCGGTGCTTCTCATTTACCGGAGATCAAGGAAGTTTTGAGCAATCGCAAGTGGTATAAAAAACTTCATTTTATAAATCCGCCTCAAATCGCCTTCATCCGTCCCAACGCCCTAGTCAACGTTATCGATGAGACGAAAAAACTCAAAGAACAGCAATATGGAACCCCCATGGCCCTGGTAAACATCGGCATTGAGCTTTCCGGAGAAGAAACCATCATTCAAAAGACATTGAGAAAAGTCATCGGTATCATGAAAGTGTAAAAAGATTAGTGGTGAATTTTTGATTTGCCTATTCAAGATGTGAATAGGGGAAAGTTAAGCGTGATATTTAATCCCGTATAATGTATCTTATACGGGTATAATAAGACTCGATTTACGCTCTATGAGCAAAAAACAGGTATATTGAGATCCTCTTTTTAATCACGCTTGCTTTGCCTGTACTATCAAACGTCTCAACGTTGTTCCCACTGGCGTACACGTCATTAAAGTTGCTGTTTTTTCGCCTCTGGGTTGATCTAATACAGAAACATTGTTTGGTTGTACTTCAAATTTATTGTAAACCTTGTAAGTGTACTTCTTTTGATTGTAATACACATAAAAATAATCCTCCACATCCAATTGATTGAGCAGGGCGAAAACATCTTTGAATTTCCCTGAATCCCATGGGTAGTAAGAACTGTGCCCTGTAATGAAAAAATTGCCGAATTGATCTGGCTTTGCCGTTCCCGGGTAATGAACCACGCCGTTGCGCAATCCTTCCTGGATTTGCTTCTCAAGCTCATTCCAATTTTCACCCTCCAATTGATCGGTGCTCATTTCCTGAATCGGGATGCTTTTTCCTATTTTTGGGATGATCAGACGGTTGTCGGTTGGCGCGATGGGGGCATCGATCCATGCGAATTGCGTACGGACCTGTTTTTTCTCTGGCAATAACGGTAGAAGTTGAGAAACTTCCTGACCCACCGTGGACGTTTTGAGCACTTCCCGGGCTTCCGCGTGTGCTTCGGGGTTCACGATATCCAGAAAAATTTCCTTGTAAGCGTCAAAATTAATCGCAAAAAATGAAATGGCGAAGATCATTCCCGTTACTACCGTAAAACGGATAAATTGCCAAAATTTATCACCCAGTGATGTTTTTTGATTCCAATCCCCTGCGTTTTCGGTCGGATCACTAATGTGCATTATTAAACTGTTAACCATCTATTGGTGCAATCTTTACATTATAGCAAATATTAGCGGAAAAAACAATCTTGGGATACATAAAAACATTACCATTAATTTAATGTTTTGTCAAATTAATTGCCCGATTTTTTATGAAAATTCCCCTTCTCCGTCCTCGTGTCGAAGCTCCGTCGACGCATCTATTCTTTCTGAGAAAATGTTTCGATCCGCGGGAAAATAATACTCACCTCCCCCAACCCACTCCACTGCCCCGCCAAAGCGCCCCACACCTTCTTTTTTTCAGGATCAATGACAGGGGGCAAACCGATCTGATTACGAATGTTTTTTGAGGCGTTTGGAACAAAGGGGCTGATCAAGATACTGATGTGCCGTAAAACTTCGAGGAGATTACAAAGAGTGGCCCTCCCCTTCTCCGGTTCGGTTTTGAGAGTGCTCCA
>Ga0210006_1003088_pt1 | contig 10584 bp, 11 predicted proteins | sample CryGey02umfilter_2_FD_185452 | JGI IMG/M metagenome (GOLD analysis project Ga0210006, IMG submission 185452) | Groundwater microbial communities from aquifer in Utah, USA - Crystal Geyser 4/10/14 0.2 um filter (SPAdes) (version 3) | ecosystem: Environmental > Aquatic > Deep subsurface >... | reverse complement strand
ATGTTAATCAAGGCAGTATTATTGCCTTTATGGGCGGCTATCCGGGCAATCCGGGTTCTGGAAATTCAACCGGCTGCCATCTCCATTTTGAAGTCCGCGGCGCTAAAAATCCTTTTGTGAGGTAAATTTCTTGGTTTTAATAAAAACCGAATGTGATTTTTCTTCGCGCGCTCATTGCGCCAGCGCGCAATTCGCTGTCCGTCCTCGGCATTTTATTCAAAATACGTATTTAAAATCGATCGATTTTAAATACGTATTTTGAAACCAGGCTAAAATGCCTGCGGAAGCTTCGAAAAATTACATTCGGTTTTTATTTTGAATACTAAACTTCCTCCCTCGGACGATATTGCAATGCCTCGGCTAAATGCTGAGGTTTTATGTTTTCGCAATTGTCCAAATCAGCAATGGTGCGGGAGATTTTTAATAAGCGATGATAAGTTCTTGTTGAGAAACCCATTGAGCTGACCGCGCTTTTCATCATTTTTTCCGCAGTTTCATCTAAAGCGCAATATTTTTTAATGTGATGAATCGACATTTCGCGGTTGGTTAAAATCTTTTCATCTTTGAAGCGCAAAGCTTGAATCTCTCTGGCTTTAGCAACTCTTTCTCTAACAGTTTTGCTGGTTTCGCCAAAACTCTCCTTTGACATTTCCTCATATTTCAAACGCGGCACTTCAACATGGAGATCAATTCGGTCAAGGAGCGGGCCGGACAGTTTTCTTTTATATCTTATAATCTGGCTCGGAGCGCAGATGCATTCTTTAAGGCTGTCATTCAAATAACCGCAGGGACAGGGGTTCATCGCCGCCACCATTAAAAACTGGGCCGGAAAAGTCAAACTGCCTTGAGCGCGAGAAATCGTCACGGTATTTTCTTCCAAGGGTTGTCTTAAATTTTCTAAGACATCGCGGGAAAATTCGGGAAATTCATCCAAAAAAAGGACGCCGCGATGGGCCAAAGAAATTTCTCCGGGCTTGGGCCAGGTGCCGCCGCCAACCAAAGCCACGCCTGAAGCTGTATGATGCGGCGACCTAAAAGGCCTTTGCGATAAAAATGGCCTGTCTTCTTTTAAAAGCCCGGCAACGCTCCAAATTCTTGTCACTTCAATTGCTTCTTCAAGATTTAATTTAGGCAAAATTGAAGTCAAGGCTTTGGCCAAAAGGGTTTTCCCCGATCCCGGGGGGCCGGAAAAAATTATATTATGATTGCCGCTGGCGGCGATTTCTAAAACTCTTTTAGCTTTTTCCTGACCGCGAATTAAAGCCAAGTCAACTTCCGGTTCTTCTTCTCTTTCTACGGAAGACAAATTTATTTCCGAATTCTGATGCGGAGCAATAAGTTTTTTATTTTCGAGGTGTTCTAAAATTTCAACTAAATTGGCGGCGCCGATGACTTCAATATCTTTAACCAATGCCGCTTCGGCGGCATTGGTTTTTGGCACAAATAAAGTTTTAAAACCGCGATTTTTGGCTTCAATGGCAATTGAAAGCACTCCGCTAATCGGCCTTAAACTACCGTCCAAAGCCAGTTCTCCGGCGAATAATTTTTTCTCCGAATCAAATTTGGTCTGTTCTGAAACTAAAAGATAACCTAAAGCGATTGGCAAATCATAAGCCGGCCCTTCTTTTTTTAAATCGGCCGGCGCCAGATTAACCGTGACCCTTTTATTACGGCGGCTCGGCGGCGAAGCGCCGGAATTTTTTAAAGCCGATGAAACCCGATCTTTAGATTCTTTAACTGCAATGTCGGGCAAGCCCACAATAGAAAAATTAAAAAGGCCGGGTGATAAATCACACTCGACCTCCACGATCTTGGCGTTTATGCCGCATAAAGCGGCTGAATAAAGTTTAGCCGGCATGGGCCTCCTCCGCGTGTTCTATATCTGTCGATGCTGCTGGGTTAGCTTTTAATCTTTCTAAGGGTATCTCCTTTTGGCAAACTTCGCAAGTTCCGTAAGTTCCGTCTTCAACCCTTTTTAGGGCATCGTTAACTTTTTTTAATCTTAATTCCAAATGGTCGGAAAGCGCCTTATTTTTCATATCTTCATCGGATTCATTAACGCTTTCATCGCTTTCCAAGGCCTCTTCGCTGGTGATTTGATCCTCACCCCATTCAAAATGCTTCACATCCCAGTCGTCTTTTAAATTTGGGTCAGGATTGGCAATAGTTTTTAATTCGCTTATCAAAAGCCCCCGCTCTTTTTCCAAAGCGGTTTTTAGCTCATTAATTGTATTTTGGTCTAACATGATAAATTTAATACTATCTTAAGGTAAAAAAGCTGTCAAATAATTGTCAAATTTATAGGTTTCGGAAACCTATAAATTTGGGGATAACTTGGTAATAAGCTTTTTATGGCAAATGAAAAAGGGCGCCATATAACCCCAGAAACAATGTTGTTAAGTGGGTGTGGTCGCCCTTATTTAGGCTCACGTCTGCCTTCGTGAGAATATGGAGCCTCGTTTCCGCTCTGCGGTACAAGACCGAAATTTAAAAGAGCTAATCAAATGGCTAGCAGATAGCCGTCTCAAGTACGAATACTCGAACAATATATAACAGATCAGAAACAAGGATCTGTGTTTATTCTTTCACGGCTTCTAATTCCTGTCAATGGGCATTTATCCACAATTAAAAAAACAACTGGGAGCTTCAGAAAAGCGTTTTGTTATTTTTTTATTTAACAAATTCGTTAATTGACGCTTTCAAATTTTCCAAATAATTTTGCGAGACGGTTTGGCCGGTCAAATCCTGCAGAATCACAAACATTCCGGCGCTTGAGGCAGTGAAAATCAGGAAATTATTATAAATGGCGTAATTTAACGAGGCGAAAGGCATGTTGATATTTAAATATCGCACCGGTTGGCCAGTGAAAAGATAGGATTTGAACGATTGCAGCGTTTTGGGCAATTCGGAATTACTTAAAAACAAAGGAAAAATATCGCTTACCAGGGTCATTTTTTCCCAATCTGCTATTTGATTTTGAGCCAGTTCCTTGTCTTTAATTTTAAGAATTAAAATCGGCCGCGCTCCCTCTTTTTGGCTAAAATATGCAAAAGCAAATTCATTTTCATAATTTGATAGAAAATTTTTAGGGGCAAAAATTGACATTAGATTAAAGAATTCCTCGGTGATTAGCGGCTCTCCCTGATAAGTTATTTTTATTTGTTTGATTGAGGCACGGGTTTCTTCAATTTTTGCTTCAGATTTTAGTGCTTGGATTAAAGCTGTTGACGTTTTTGATGGTAAGTCAATGGTCACTGATTTATTGGGTAATTTATTGAAGAATTTTATAGGGGCGGTGGTTGTTGCTGTTAACGCTGTCGGCAAAGTCGGCACGGTAGTTGTTGATATTGGCGGATTTACGGTTGTTGGCAATTTACTTTGGATAAAAATTTTCCAATAACCATAAAGTCCTGAAAGCGTTATAAGAATAACGGCTAAACCGATGATTCCGAGTTTTATCCATACTGGTGTCACTTTATATAGTGGTTTGACTGGCATTCCGGGGACTTCTTTCGGCGGTATTATTTTTGGCGGCACAACTAAAATTGGTGGTCCGCTTGTTGATTGAGAAGGCGCCGTTTCAACTTTTGGCGTCGGTGCTGACACTGGCGTTTGAGGCGCTTTGTATTCCGCCTCTTTGGAGATAGGTGTCATTGGCGCGGGTGGCATGACAAGTCCCGTTGCAGGTTTAGTGGGAACGGGTTTTTTTGACCCGCTCAATTTCTCCAAGTCGCCCTTCATAGTTCTTATAATGATGTCTTCTTCTGGTTTTGGTGTTGGTTCGGCCATTGAAATCATTTTAACACAAAATACTATTAACCACTATTAACCACTATCCACATCCAATATTAATATCTCAAATTACGGATATTCTAACGATCGTTTGAAAATCCGTAATTCTGTGATATCATTTAAACAATGAAACATTTAGGACCTGCAAGTAAAAAAGTTTTACTTCTCTTAGAAGCCGGTTTTATTTTATCATTAACACGTCGACCCGATTATTATTTCCGAATTCTAAAAAAAGTTTCAAAAGAATGGGGAAAAATAAATGAACGGTATTTAAGAGAGACAATAAAAAGATTATATCAATCGCAACTTGTTGATTATAAAGAAAATAAAGACGGAACAGTTGTGCTTACTTTAAGCGAAAAAGGGAAGAATAAAATTTTAAAATATGATTTGGATAAAATAGAAATTAAAAAACCGGCACGATGGGACAAATTGTGGCGCTTAGTAATTTTTGATATTCCGGAAGAGGAAAGGACTGGAAGAATGGCCTTGGCAGCCAAATTAAAAGAATTGGGATTTTATCCTCTTCAGAAAAGCGTTTTTATCCATCCTTATGAATGCAAAGACGAGGTGAATTTTATTGTGGAAATGTTTAATCTCGCGCCTTATGTGAGATTTTTAAGAGTCAAAGACATTGATACTGAAATAGATCTTAAGGATCGATTCCGCTTGTTTTAAAAATTAAAGGATGTGAAATTTTACCAAATTACGGATATTCTAACGATCGTTTGAAAATCCGTAATTTATTTCTGTGTCCGCAAGAATTTTTCTATGGTTTCCGAAATCAATAGTTCAGCGCGATGCGTCTTTTAAAGACAAGCTGATTTTACCATTTTCAATTCTTTTTATTTTGACCGTAACTTCGTTGCCGAGATTTACAATATCGGTGACTTTGTTGACGCGATAGGGCGCCAGTTCTGAAATGTGAATCATCCCGTCTTTTCCTCTCCCAAATTCCACAATAGCTCCAAAATCAAGAATCTGGATGACTTTTCCGGTGACAATGTCACCAACTTTATATTCTTTAATTATGCCTTCTATTATTTCTTTAGCATTAAGTCCACTTTTTTCATTTTCGGCGGTAATAAATATAAGGCCCGACTCCTCAATATCAATTGTAGCGCCGGTCGTGGCGATAATCTCGTTAATAACTTTGCCGCCGGGGCCGATAACTTCCCTGATTTTATCAATCGGAATCTGGATTGTGATGATTCTTGGCGCCAGCGGCGATAATTCAGGCCGCGGTTTGTCAATTGTTTTTGAAATATTGTCTAAAATTTCAAGCCGGGCTTTTTTTGTCTGGTATAAAGCTTCTTTAAGGATTTTGGCGTCAATTCCGTTTATTTTAACGTCCATCTGCATCGCGGTGATGCCGTCTCTTGTGCCGGCGACTTTGAAATCCATATCGCCGTAGTGGTCTTCAGTGCCTTGTACGTCGGTGAGAATTTTATAATCGCCCTTTTCGTTGGACATCAGTCCCATAGCAATACCGGCCACCGGTTTCAAAATAGGGACTCCGGCGTCCATCAGCGCCAAAGTTGAACCGCAAACCGAGGCCATTGACGATGAGCCGTTTGAAGACAAAACCTCGGAAACGACTCTGATGGCGTACGGGAATTTTTCCTTTCCGGGGACAATCGGCAAAAGTGCTCTTTCGGCCAATGCGCCGTGACCGATTTCCCTTCTTCCTGGAGCGCCCATCCGGCCCGTTTCCCTTACCGAAAACGGCGGGAAATTATACTGGTGCATAAAATGTTTTTTAGTGGAAACAACCATTCCTTCAATTATCAATTCATCGGAAGGCGAGCCCAACGTCAGCGCCGACAAAACCTGTGTTTCCCCTCTTTGAAAAAGGCCGCTGCCGTGAGTCCGCGGCAAAATTCCGACTTCGGAAGAAAGGTCGCGAAGTTCGTCCAGTTTTCTTCCGTCCGGCCGCTTTTCTTTTCCCAAAATATTTTTATGAACGATTTCATCAATTGCCTCGTCAAAAAACATTTCCGCCGCTCCTATTTTTGTCGCGTCAATAGTTGTGACATGTTCTGTGAGTTTATATTTTAAGTCGCCTAAATTATTTTCGCGCCGCGTTTTATCTTTCTCGTAAACCGCTTTTTCAAGCGCGTTATCGGCGTTAAGAAATTTCATAACCTCATTTCTCAAATCAGTGTCAACTTCAGCGATGACAACCGCTGTTTTTGTCGTTTTGAAATCGCCGGCTATTTTTTTATTGAATTTTATCAAATCGTTTAATGGTTTGCGCGCGAATTCTATCGCTTCAACCATTTCATTCTCGCTTATTTCCGCCAGAGGACCGGCCTCAATCATGTTTATTTTTCCATCGGAAGAAATGGAAACAACCAAATCGGCCACACTGCCTTCGCGCTCGGAAAAAGAAGGGTTAATCACCCATTTGTCTCCGACTCGCCCGATTCTTACAGCGGCAATAGGGCCGTTCCACGGGATATCGGAAATCATCAGGGCCATGGAGGCGGCGTTCATCGCCAAAACATCGGGGTCGTTTTTCTCGTCAACCGATAAAATGGTTGTGACAATTTGGGTTTCGTTTCTTACGCCTTGATTAAAAAGTGGCCGGATGGCCCGGTCTATAAGCCGCGCGTTCAAAATCGCTTCTTCCGAAGGGCGGCCTTCGCGCCTCATGAATCGCGAACCGAGTATTTTGCCGCGAGCATAATATTTTTCTTCGTAATCAACGGTCAGCGGGAAAAAATCGCCTCCGATTTTGGGATCTCTGGACATAACAGCTGTCGCCAAAACAACGGAATCGCCCAGTTGGGCGGTGACGGCGCCGTTTGCCTGATTTGCCAATTTACCTATTTCTATTTTCAACGTTTGTCCGGCAATATCTAACGAGTAATTTTTAATTTCTGACATTATTTTTTATTTTTAATACTTTTTGATTTTTTAATTGGGATAGTGAATCTTTTAGGGTCAGCTGACATATCAATGAAATCGTCGGTCGCTTCTTTTAATTTTGCCGAGGTTGAACGGCCGAAGGCAATTACTTCAACTTGTCGGCCGCGGTTTTTTAAATATTCAACCAAAGGCACAAAATCACCATCGCCGGTCGCTAAGATTAAAACATCAATGAAAAAATCACCCAATCTGATTGCGTCAACGGTGATGCCAACATCCCAATCCCCTTTTTTAACTCCGCCGGGAAAAATTTGAAGGTCTTTCATTTTTGTTTCAATGCCCATTTTGGTTAGGGCTTCAAAAAAAGCTGCTTCTTCTCCGGTTTCCGTTTTTATGACATAAGCAATGGCGCGAACCAATTTACGTCCGCTTAAAGCCGTTTTTAAAATTTCATTAAAGTTAACCCGTGCATTATATAAATTTTTGGCAGAGTGATAAAGATTCTGAACATCTATTAAAATGGCAACGCGTTGGTCTTTATGTTTTATAATCGGCATATCAACTCTTATTTTTTAAGTCCTAATTTTTTAGTCAAACTATTGTATCTTTTTTCGTCTTCTTTAGCCAGGTAACTTAAAAGGCGTTTTCTTTTTGAAACCATGCCTAAAAGACCCCGGCGGGAATGGTTGTCTTTCGGATGTTTTTTTAAATGTTTGGCAAGCTGGTTAATTTCCTCGCTTAAAATTGCCACCTGGACCTCAACCGAACCGGTATCGGTATCGTGAATCTTATGCTTTTCAATTATTTTGGTTTTCGTCTTGGTTTTCAGCATCGTGTCGTAATAATATCACATATTTTTAACTCCGTAAAGCCCGAAAATCTCAAAAGACTTCAAATATGAATTGCAGGTATAATTCCGATCGGAAATAAACATGCAATTTGGTGTTTAATATCTAAATTGTTTAATGTCGCACAATATCGGAGTATAATAAAACAATGGACATAAAAGCGCTGTTAAATGACTATTTAGATTATCTAGAAATTGAAAAGAATCGCTCAATAAAGACGCGGGTCAATTACGAGCGGTATTTAAAAAAATTTTTAGAGTTTTCTAAAATCTCAAGGCCGGAGCAGATTTCCCAGGACTTGACAAGGCAGTATCGTTTGTGGCTTAATCGCAGGTCTATAAAAAAGAACACCCAAAACTATTATTTAGTCGCTTTAAGAAACTTTTTAAAATATTTGGCTAAGCGCGACCTAAAAACTTTGTCGGCGGATAAAATTGAACTTGGTAAACAATCGGAGCGGCAGGTCATCTTTTTGGAAAACAACGAGCTTGAAAGACTGCTTAATGCGCCTGATAACGATTCTTTTAAATCTTTGCGCGACCGCGCGATTTTGGAACTTTTATTTTCAACCGGTTTGCGGGTTTCCGAGCTTGGCGGATTAAACCGCGATTCAATAAATCTAAAATCCGGCGAATTTGCGGTGCGTGGCAAAGGAGACAAGGTTCGTTTGGTCTTTCTTTCAGAAACCGCTAAAACAGCTTTAAAAAATTATCTACAAAAGCGTCAAGATATTGATGAGGCGCTATTTATTAGAAATATTTCCGCCCAAGGCGGATCCGCCTCTGGCGGAAAAAATCCTGCCAAATCTGACAATCTGCGGCTTACAAGCCGCAGTATTGAGCGACTTGTGCACTATTATGCAGCCAAAGCTGGGTTGTCAAAAAAAGTGACTCCACATACGCTTCGCCACTCTTTTGCTACTGACTTATTAATAAACGGCGCTGATATCCGTTCGGTCCAGGCATTGCTCGGTCATTCCAATATTACTACCACTCAAATTTATACCCATATCACTGATAAACAACTTCGCGAAGTCCATCAGGCGTTTCACGGGAAACAAAGGAAATAAAAGTGGGCGCTGGAAGAATCGGACTTCCGCTCTTCTCGGTGTAAACGAGACGTTTTGCCATTAAACTAAGCGCCCCCTATATATATTTAAGCATAAAACTATCGATTCTAAGAATCAATAGTTTTAATATATTTATAGGTTTCCGAAACCTATAAAATGGGGGATAAGATGGGGATAAGTTAGGTTAGTTTAAGTTAATATTTTGAATATGTTCCACGGAAGCGTTTTTGGTTTTGAAATCAAGCGTAATTGCCAGAACATCAACTCGCCAGTTTTGGTCTTCAGGAATCTTGTTTGATTTTAGATAAGTTGTGACAATTCTTGATAATTGATGTTTCTTGTGAAACGTTATGTTTTCTTCAGGTCGCCACTCAAATTTTTGATTTTGGGTTTTGACTTCAATAAAAACCAGTTCGTCGCTCTGTTGAGCCACTATGTCAATTTCACCCCATGGTTTACGGTAATTTCTATCCAAAATCTTATAGCCATGTTTTTCTAAATATTTCACCGCGATATCTTCTCCTAACTGTCCAATGTTTTGTTTTTCTGTTGTCATTGTGTTTTATGTGAAACATTAACACTTTGTAAACAAAAAGCAAAATTAATGCCCCCGCCTTGGCGGGGGCATTTTCACGTGGAACATTTGTAAAAATAAACCCCCTTGGGATTTCCCCATAGTCAATAGATTTATAAAATTTAGAGATTTTCTGTGCAATGTTGGCAAAATAATTTTACCATGCTATCATAATCAATAATTTAAAAAGGAGGTGTTCGGGATGAAAGAATGGTTAAAGAATTGGCTCTTTCAAAATTTGGCAAATCTTATTACAATGGTAAGATTAATTTTCTCGGTCTGGTTGGTAATTTTGGCTATTTATAGCCAGCAACTATTCTTGATGTTCATTTTGGTTATTCTTTGTGGGATAGCCGATTATGCCGATGGCTCGGTGGCTCGTCGATATGGTATTGAGAGCAAAATTGGTGGGTTTTTAGACCGGATGGCTGACAAAATATTTATTTGTCTGACTATCACGATTTTAATCTGGCGCTATTTACCTCAAGTTGAAGTAGATGTTTTTTGGCGATTTTTAACTGTCGGCTTAGTCGCGGTGATTATTTTGTTAGAAGTTTTTCTTGTGATAAGCGGGATTCTGGGCGCGATTAAAGGCTTGGATATTTCTTCTAATCAGTGGGGAGGGCTCAAGATGGTTTTTCAGTCGGTGGCGGTGTTTTTGTGGTTTTTGTCTCTGGTCATTGAATTTGATTTAAAAATCAAAATTTTTTTCTTCTCAATCTGTTTGATTGACACGATTTTCATTGTTGCTATTTATTTGGCGATAAAAAGTATTGATAGTTATTATCAAAGATGGGAGCAAAAATTTAACTAAAGCCCAAAGGTTTCCTTTGGGCTTTTAATATATTTGGGTTCTTGTCTGGTCAAAAAATGGCTTGAATAAGGCAAAAAATGAATACGGTAATTTCCATTTCCGTATTATTACCGTATTATTTCCGCAAATCCAAAAATATTAAAATAAACTTTTTTGAGTGGTAAATTCTTGAATATTTTCTGAATCCGTAAAAACCATATTGCCGTATTGGCCGTCAAAGCCAGGCGGGTCAAATCTCACTTTGCCCTCACGAAGGGCGGCAATGCCGCTGATAATTTTTGGATTAATACCCTCATGGCTTAGTTCATCAAGACCTTTTTCCATTAAAATCTTGAATTCGCCGCCGAATATTTTAATTATATTTTCATATTCGGATTTAACCTTTTGCGAAGCAGTGCCTATGCCGAGCGATTTAGCGATTATTTCATCAAGCTGAACGATGTAGTGAAAAGGAACACGACCCTCGGCATGATAGTCGTCTGGTCGGTCAGCTAATTCGTGTACGCGATTTAAAACGCCAATTGTCAATTTTCTGTTGCATTTTGGGCAAATATTGTTATGTTTTTTGGTTTCTTCCGGATCAAAAACTACGCCGCAGGCGCGATGGCCGTCAAAA
>Ga0210006_1003085_pt1 | contig 10591 bp, 10 predicted proteins | sample CryGey02umfilter_2_FD_185452 | JGI IMG/M metagenome (GOLD analysis project Ga0210006, IMG submission 185452) | Groundwater microbial communities from aquifer in Utah, USA - Crystal Geyser 4/10/14 0.2 um filter (SPAdes) (version 3) | ecosystem: Environmental > Aquatic > Deep subsurface >... | reverse complement strand
ATCTTTTTTCTTACGTTTACCACATAGAAAATGCTCCCAAGCTACAAGGAGATTTTCCATTGATATGATATTGTTATATTTATGAATAAACATAATTCTACCCACCCCCACCCACGCACAAGCTCCGCTTGTGCTTGTGCGTGCTAAAGAATCCTATAAAATATGGCATACACATCTAGCAAATATATCTCGAGTTGATCGATATACTATTGGTATAAAAATTGATGACCTTTTCTTATCCTTGCTCGAACTTATCTTTAGAGCTACTTTTGCTTGTGATAAATTTGAAAAATTATCATTAGTATCACAAGCTATTAGTAAAGCTGATTTACTGAAATTCTTTTTACAAATTGGTTGGGAACATAAAGTAGTGGATCATACTATTTACAGCAAAATTATTCTCCAACTAGACGAAGTGGGTCGTATGCTCGGTGGTTGGAGAAAAAGCCTACAAGAGAAAACTCCCACCAATAAATAGTGGGAGAAACTATATGAGTCGCAGAAGAGAAGAATGATATTGTTGTCATTCCAGTCATTCTCGAAGTTGCCAAGATTAAACTTGAAGTCACCATTCGAGTTGGCATTCACGTTCGGCACCCTGTGGTTGCCGTCAGTGTACATGCACAAGCAAAGTACAACACATCTTCTATTCCACCAAAAACAACACCAGTCATCTTTTGTATTTTATTTGGAGTTTTAAAACTCACAAATGTATTGCACCGACTTATTTTGTTTTTTCATAAAAGGAGGCACTCACCCATAAGGCGTACCCGATGAATTCCTCACCTTTCCTTTGACGAGAAATTGATGACATAAAGCCGTAACCGTATATCTATCTTTTTCCATCTTCATTATATAGTAAAAACGAAAAATGTGCCCTTACTAAAAGTAAGGGCACAAGAATAAGAACCTAAAGAACAAAACAAAAAATTTAAGCGACTAAGTACCTAAGTACTTAAGTACTTAAACCTACTTCTGTAGGCATGTCGCAGAAGAGAAGAATGATACTGTGGCCATCCCAGTCACTCTCGAAGTAGCCAAGATAAAACTCGAAGTCACCACTCGAGTCGGCATGCACGTTCGGCACCCTGCGGTGGCCGTCAGTGTCTTTCCAGAGACGTTCCTTTTCATCAAAAGAGCAGTACCAATATCTTTTCGGTAACTGATCACATTTCTGTTGATAAACCAGGTAAGCTCCTTGTATGCCGGGATAAACAGCATTCATCTTTGCCGAAAATTCCATGCGATCTTCAGAGGTAGTGGATCCTAAAGAAACCTGTTTGAATGCTCTAACCCATAGTTTATCGCCTGGTTTCAAAATACGGGTTGGATTTGAGAAATTGGCATCAATAATGTCTTCATTGAAATAATAAAACTCCTTACGGTTTAGTGAGTCCAATTGTTTGCCATGAACATAATTTTCTGGCACCGTAACAATGCCAAGGTCTACGAGCAACTCAAAACGTTTGTTAGAAATTGAATGCTTGATGAGACTAATTTTCAAGTCAGCTTGTACTAAATTGCCGACCTTTAGAATTTCAGTTGTTTGATCTTTTGTAAGACCAGAAGCATCTACGGCATCCTCCAATACACGGAGGAGAGTTTTCTTTTGACCCGATGTAATCTTTTCAGTTATCATCGTAAGATTCCTTATATTATGATTTAAAGAGCTAGAACTTATTGTTCATTAGCCAAACATATTATATCATATAATAATATCATTTGTCAACTTTTATTCTCTAAGTACAATAATAGAACCATCATTATTTAATTTGATAAGTTTGGATGCTTTATTTTTTAATTCTCCACCATTTATATATAAATCCACCAAATCTCCAAAATATTTTTTTGCTTCCTCGACTGTTTTCGCTGGAAAAAAACCTTCCTGGTTTGCAGAAGGAGCAATTAATGGACCAGTTTTTAAAAGTAATTCTCGAAGTGTTTTTAATTTAGGTATTCGAAATGCCAAAGTATTTGTTCCATGGTGTAAATATTCTAAAGAATCATTCTTGCAATTTAAAACAATACTAGTAGGTCTTGACCCATCGTTTTCACTTGTAGTAAACCAATATTTTTTTAACTCTTCTTTCTTTATTTCTGATAAGAATATTCCAAATTTTTCAAGTTCATTAATATTTCCAATCAATATTATACAAGACTTCTTTGGGTTTCTTTCACGTATCTTATAAACACGTAAAACTGCCTCTTTATTTAAAGTATTACAAACCATTCCATAAATAGTATCTGTCGGCATTACAACAACACCATTTTCTTTTAAGACTTTAATTAAATTTTTGTCATTCCAAATATTTTCATTCATCTCAATACTAAAATTTTAACTAATAATCTTTTCCCATTATGTCCCATAATCAAAAATTTAGTACGAGACAGGTACTTTTACTTAAACTTAAAATTCCTATGTCCGTTATCAGCACTCAAAATATAAACATATTTAGAATACTTTGGCATAGATTTTGAAATATTCTCTGGCCATTCAATAAAAATTATATTTTCTTCATTATTTATAATTTCTTCCCAGTTTAAATTTAGTAATTCTTTTTCATCTTCTATTCGATATGCATCAATATGAAAAAATTTTTTATAATTCGTAATTTGTAATTTGTAATTTTTAATTATTACATATGTAGGACTAAAAACTTTATTTTTTATACCCAAATGTTTTGCAATAAATTTTACAAAAGCAGTCTTCCCTGCACCTAAGTCTCCAGAAAGACCAACAACTAAAGCACCTTTATGTTTCTTTTTACTTTTTGAAATTTTATCGAGAAATATTTTAGCTATTTTCTCAGTTTCTTTTATGTTTTTCGAAATCATATTTTATTAGCTAATTAATCTATTGGGTGCCTATCGAGATTTGAACTCGAACTGAGGGTTCCACAAACCCTAGTGCTAACCGTTACACTATAGGCACCATACAATGCTATTTATATCAAAAAGGGCATACAAAAGCTACTTTTTATTTATTTTTTGAAAAAGATGCTTTCAAGTGATTAAATTTCGTAATTATATTATTTCTACTACTGAAAATATATTTTGTAATTTCTACAATAAAAATATTTATAACAAGCCATAAAATAACAAAAGGAACCCATACCAACGGCATAAGAGCAAGCTCAAATATATTTCTGATGAAGGGCACAGTCATCGTCAAAATTAAAATAATAGCTGCGATAGCAATACCCCAATTTAATTTTTTATTTGAAAAAATATTATAAGAAAAAATAGAACGATGTAAACTTTTAAAAGAAAAAGCAATAACTAAAATATAAGAAGAAAAACAAACAAAGAATATAGATCTAGCTATTGAAATATCAAGACCAATACGTATTAAAAAATAATATAAAAAGAAAAGAAGAATAGAGCTCAAGACACCCACACCAAGACTTAGAATTTTAACTCTTTTAGAAAAAATAAGATTTAAATCTTTTCCTAGGTATTTTTCTCTATCAATATCTTCATCAAAAGCAAAAGCTAGAGCAGGCAAACTTCCTGTAAACATATTCACCCAGATTATCTGAAGAGCAGTAATAGGCAAAGCAAGGCCAAACAATAAACTACCACCAATGACAAAAACTTCGTCAAGAGAGCTAGACATAAGATACACTATCGCTTTTCTAATATTTGATAAAATTTTTCGTCCCTCATCTATTGCTAAACTAATAGTTTCAAAATTGTCATCAAGAAGAACTAAATCAGCAGCACTTTTTGCAACATCACTTCCTGAACCTAAAGATATACCAATATCCACAGCTTTTAATGCTGGTGCATCATTCACACCATCCCCCGTCATTGCGACTATCTCACCAAGTTTTTGATAAAGTTTTCCTATACGAAGTTTATCTTCTGGGGTCACTCTAGCAAAAATTTTAATTTTAGAAACAACAGCAAGCAATTCCTCATCAGACAAATCCCGAATATCATTACCCGTAATAACTTCATTTTCCATTACTGCCCAATCTAAACTTTTTGCAATAAATAGAGCTGTGCCTTTTAAATCACCAGTAACAATAACTATTTTTATACCATGAGACTCAATATTTTTTATAGCAGCAGGAACCTCTGGTCTTATTGGATCATAAAAAACAAACATTCCTAAGAAATCAATACTTTCTATATCTTGCGGAGAAATATTATTTTTAACGTGTTTTTTAGAAATAGTGCCTATAGCAATAAGTCTTTTACCACTCTCGCTTGTAGTCTTTATCCAAGATTCAAGTTTTAAATATTCTTCTTTTGAAACATTTGATTTCTTAAGTAACACATCTGGTGCACCCATTATTATATATTTTTCATCTTTTAATGATACAGAAAATTTATTGGTTGAATTAAATGGTAAAACAATAAAAGAAGAAAATGAATTAATATCAGAAAATGATACATTATGAAGAATACAAGCTTTGGCAATATCTACTTCAAATGGTTTTCCTTTAAAAGACCACTCCTTCTCATTTTTTTCTCTATTTTCTATAGTTATATCTAAGTTAGATAAAGAAAGTTCAAGTAATTTCTTTTGATCAAAAGAAAAAGATTTTTGATCTTCTTTATGAAATTCACTCGAAATAAGCTCTTGTTTTGTGTACACCCCAAGAAGTTGCATATCTGCCTTAGTCAAAGTTCCTGTTTTGTCTGTCATAATAAGCGTCGCTGAACCAAGAGTTTCTGCAGCTGCCAATTTTTTAATAATTCCTTTTTTGTCTGCAATACGAGTAGCTCCAATTGCTAAAATGACAGTTAAAACAATAGGTAATGCTTCAGGAACAGCTCCGACAGCAACTGCTGCAGAAAGTACAAGCATTGGGAGTAATTGTTCTCCACGCAAAACTCCTAAAATTAATATCACAAACACTATAACTACTGCTATAAAAAAAATAAGCCATGCAAGATGATCAACACCCTTTTTTAATGGAGTATCTGTCCTGTCTATATCAGATACAATATCTGCAATCTTACCAATCTCTGTCTCATTACCTGTGGCACATACCACGGCCGTCGCATAACCCTGCACTACTAATGTTCCAGAGTGGGCAATATTTTTACGTTCTGAAATTATTGCGGTTATTGGAACTAATTCCTCGTTTTTTCCAACTGGTATTGATTCTCCAGTAAGAATAGCCTCATCAACCTGAAAATTATTTACTGTTAGCAAGCGTGCGTCTGCTGGAACACGAAATCCATAAGATAATTTTAAAATATCTCCTGGAACTAAAAGAGATGAATCAATCTCCTGTTCTCTCCCATCTCTAATGACTCGAGCTCTATCTTTTATATAACTTTTTAATTTATCAAGAGTATCTTCCGCATGATATTCATGATAAAACCCAAGAAATACATTTAACAATACAGAAAAAATAATTACAAAAGTACTAGCCCATTCTTTTAAAATCACAGTGATAATAGACGCTCCAATAAGCAAAAAAATCAATGGATTTATAAATTGTTTCAAAAATAAAGAAAATATATTTATTTTTTCTTTATTGTGAAATGTGTTTGTACCATACTTATGTAGCCTAGATTTAGCCTCATCCTCTTTCAATCCATTATGTGTAGTTTCTAATATATTAATTACATCTTCACCTGGAAGAGACCAAAATTGATTTATTGTTTTCATAATAATTATTTGTAATCAGGACTTTCTTCTGTTATACCAAATTTATAATTAGAGAATCTAGCAAATGCGTATAAAACACTAGAAAGACGATTCAGATAAGCTTTTGTTGAATCTTTTATTTCTACCTTACCCTCGTCTGAAACGGCAACCACTTTTCTTTCTGCATTACGTGATATAGTGCGTGCAACATCAAACAAAGTTGCTAATTCTGTTCCCCCAGAAATAAAAAAGGTTTTTATTGGTGGAAGTTCTTTTTCTATAGAATCAATAATATTCTCTACTTCTTTTAATTTCTCATCATCGATGGACATCGACGCACCAGCAAGCTCCGCTTGAATAATAAACAGATTTTTCTGAATTTCGTGAACAATCTCACCTATTTCCTTTTTGTTAAATAAAAGCTTCTCTTTTTTAGCTTTCACCTTACACAAACCAAGAAAAGAATTAGTCTCATCCAACGCTCCTAATGCTTCAGCTATGATCGAACTTTTAGAAATACGTTGATCGCATCCCCAGCCAGAGGCTGGTCTGCCTTTGGCAGAAAATAAACCAGTTGTTCCATTGTCTCCCTTTCTTGTGTAAAGCATATTTTTAAAAACTTCTCCTGTAGTAAACTCTGCCCTACTACTGGAATTATTCTTTTATAATTAATTCTTCTTCTGGTGTTTCTTTTTTAAGATTCTCTATAATTTTAAAAGCTACCTCATTCGGGTCCATAAATTCATTATATTTCTCTGGTTTTTTTTCATCAAACAAATTAGTTCGCATTCCTCCTGGATAAACAGCCAGAACCTTAATATCTTTTCCATCTACCTCTTTCATGAGAGATTTTGTAAAACCATTTGCAGCAAATTTACTTGAACAATATGCAGTCTCATTTACTTTACCATCAAGAGCACTAGTAGATAAAATATTTAATATTATTCCAAAATCTTGTTTTCTCATTTGTATAAGAGCATTTTTAGAGCCATACACAGTTCCAAATAAATTAACTTTTATTAAATCGTGTGCTCTTTCCCAATCTGTTTCTTGTATTGGTAAATGGGGTAGCCAAATACCAGCATTGTTTATCCAAATGTCTAATTTTTCAAATTTCTCAACAACTTTTTCTACTAAATTCTTTATTTCATCTTCTTTTGTCACATCCGCTTTTATCCAAAGTATCTCTTTGTTCAAATCTTCTGGCCTATTTTCTTCATGAGAACAAACTATGACTTTTGAACCATTTTCCAAAAAAGATAAAGCTATAGCCCTTCCTAGGCCTTTTGTGCCTCCAGTAATAACTACTATTTTATCTTCTAACTCCATATACTAATATTAACACAAAAAAATCTATAATCTATAAACTGTTACCAAAAATGCAATAATAAGTCCGGATAATTTTATTAATAAATATAACCAACAAGAACTAGAATAGTACGAAAATAATAATTTATTAAATTTCTTATCAGAATTGATGTCGGGAATAGAATATTTTGAAAAAGAGAGAAAAATAGCAAGCCAAGGATTAAAAGAAGAAACAGAAGAAAAATATAAAACTCTCTCAGAAGATGAAAGACTCACTATATCAAAAGAAGTTATAGAAACTCATACTGATACTGAAAAAATGTTAGAAAAAGATAAAAAATTATTCAATATATATAGAAAACTTCAATAAACTCATTAAGTTTGTAAATGGATTATTGAATAATTAAATATGTGTCTCCATTGTACCAAACTCGCACCTATTTTCAAAACAAATGATGTGCCACGCGCGGAGCGTGTGGTGGCTTGAAACTAAATCGTCCGCTTGTATCCACCGAAAAAATCGTTGAGTTCTGTTCTGGTGCGCGGAGGGGGACTTGAACCCCCATGCCTTTCGGCACCACCACCTCAAGATGGCAAGTCTACCGTTTCTCCATCCGCGCATATCTAAATTTTAACATTTTTTATGTTTTATTCCTCTTTTTTCATTTCTTCTACTACTTCTGTATCATTTTCTACCTCTTCTCTCTGAGATGAAACTGAACGTAATTTTCTTCGTACATCCTTAACGGCTTTTGTACGTACATAATAAAGTTTTGATTTACGAGCACGAGATTTCTTCGTTACTTCTATTTTATCAATACTTGGAGAAAAAAGTGGAAAAATTCTTTCTACGCCTACACCTGAAGCAATCTTTCTAACAGTAAAAGTCGCACCGATTTCAGTACCATGTTTCTTTGCAAGAACGATACCTTCAAAAGCCTGCAATCGTGTCTTACCTTTTTCATCTAAAATTTTAGACCAAACACGCACAGTGTCTCCAGCACTAAAATTAAGCTTTTTTCTGTCCTCAATATTAACCGGACTAAGTTTTATTTTATCTATTGCCATTGAAACAATTTAACATAGATAAACCATTTTTGCAACTTAGGCAAATTCCTGCTGATAACATTTCACACAATAAACAATGTCCGGCCTTTCAGGGGAAAAAGAAGTATAAATATCTAAATTACATTTCATACAAAATCTTTTGTAAAGTTTTGGTTTAGTTATTCTTGAAAATCTTCTGTTCTCCCGACATTTAGGACAATGATGGGGTACCGGCAAATTCATTTTACGAAGTAAATTCAGCTCCCCTTGAGTTATTTTATATCCCCTACTACAATTTTTACATTCTACCACTTCATTTAAAATATTTTCTTCTGTATCAATTATTTTCTCTGGTAAAGAAATTGCCAATATTGAAGTTTTGTATAAAGTATCTTCCTTATCACTCCAACTATATCCTTCTCTTAAAGCTTCCTCTTTCGTTTTCGGTAAAAACTTCATCGCGTTAGATTTATTGTAGGCTAATTTACTCATTTCAGGTGGAAAAAATTCTCCATAATAATATTTACGTCCGAGTTTGTCTATATAAGGATTTGTTTTCATATCCTCTATAATCTTCGCTTTAAGCTTTTCATATTCTTCTTTCTCGTATTCTTTATTTAAAATACAATATTTTTTTCGTTTTAAACTCACACACCCGAAATTGTTTTTTCCCGCAATACACCAAAAACAATATTTAAGATTTAGAGTATCAGGAAAACATTGATAAGAAAATTTAACATTGTTAGCATTTTCTCCGACACTAGCACATTCATAGATAAGTTCACTATTGTTTCCCCACCCAGAATAGTCATAAGCATCTTTTACAGGTGGAACCGTTATAAGTTCGCACCATTTACAGTTTTCAGCTCCGACACAAATATACATTTCTTTTGAGTTTCTTGAGTTAAAAACATGTTCACCCGTAACATTTATATTTAAAGAATTTCCATTGTATTCTCTCTTTGGTTTTGTCAGCCAAAATTTATATGACTCTTCGCTAAGCTTTTGCAAATCTGTCCAAGAATCTAGATTCAGTTCTTTTACCTTTTTCTCGTATTCAACTTTCCCATATTTAACATTAAAAATATAATTAGAGGCCCCACGCAAATTCACGCATCCTATACAGTTCGTACAACTATAACAATTGCGCGAAAACCAAACATTCACACAAGCATCACATTCCTCAGAGAAAAAACACTGATAGCATTTAGCCACCCCTATTGACTCATAACAGAGTTCTGACTCTTGAGCCCTCAAACAATCAGCGCTAAATTTTAAGAGATTTAAAATCGATGAATAATAAACATCTTCACAATAATCTGCCCAAAAAGTTAAATAACAATTTTTTGACCAAGCAATACCGTTGGAATATTCAGAATTTTTCAAACTTTTATACAAAGTATCTAGTGGTGAAAATGGTGTTTTTTCTGAAAGTTCCTGAATTTGTTTTAAAAATGGTTTATTAGGATCGTACTCCATCCCATATTCCGTACCATCCCAATCATCAGCCCAAAAACAAGCAGAACAATATACAACAATTTCTTGTTCAGGTGAATAAATAGAAAGTGTTTTTTTACCACATTTGTCACAATTACGAAAAGAAACATTCCAAGCATTTACAAAAGACATTCGCCTTTCCATCCGACATTGTGGACACCAAGTCGGTGGAGGAACTTTTATCTTCTCATAAAAATTAAAATCTTCAGGCTCTATCGTAAATTGAGTCTTGCAGTTTTGACATATCACGTTTTGTGGTTTATACTCCATAACTTTTTTACAACCTGCCCCATATGAAGCTCTGCTTTCATTCGGGGTTCTGACACCCCAGTACTAAATTTTTAAATTCTTTATCCATATTCTATATATATTTATTTAACATAACTATTTTATTTATTATATTACTTAATCAAAAAATTAGTATGGGGCAAGTATTTTATTTTCACTTTTATTTTCCATTATTATTTTTCTTAACACTTTCAGACGATAGGACAGAAGTGTTGATATCTAATAAACTTCTTGTTGGTAACACTTTTCACAATATATTATTTCTGGTCTGTCTGGTGAATATGATGTTTCAAATTCATTATTACAACCTTCTTTCATACACTTTCTATGCCAAAGTTTATTTGGCCCCCTATTTTTTAATCTTTTGGTATGTCTACATTCAGGACAATTCCTTGGTAATGGAATATTCATTCTTCTATAAAAAGAAAGCTCATTTGTAATGATACGATAATTTTTTTTACATTCTAAACAAATAAAGATTTCTTTATTTATATCAAAATCATTAGGTAAATCTTTAATTGAATCAGAAAATTTATTCCAATCTATCGTTTCTTTACCATAAGTACCTCTTTCTCTATTTTCCCATTTAAATCCTTGAACTAGTGCTTCTTCTTTTGATAATGTAAATTCTTCAATAGCAGAAGATTCATTGTAACCAAATGATGACATGTTACTTGGAAAGAAATCTCCATAATTACCATCTTGTTTCATTTTAGTGATAATTTCTGAACGCAATTTTTTATAATCCTCTTTACTGTATTGTTTATTTAAAATGCAATAAGAATTTTTTTTCAAACCAGTACATCCAAAACAATTATTTGAATTAGGGCAATTCAAACAGTA